>Ga0310786_10002369_pt1 | contig 28905 bp, 29 predicted proteins | sample AusTroGonzalo_MG_FD_203881 | JGI IMG/M metagenome (GOLD analysis project Ga0310786, IMG submission 203881) | Bovine rumen microbial communities from tropical cattle in Woodstock, Queensland, Australia - Gonzalo_03 (v2) (version 2) | ecosystem: Host-associated > Mammals > Digestive system >...
TCCCTCTTGGACCGAATGTAAATGGCTTTGAAGCAGATCTCGAAGCATTTTGTGGTCAAAATAAAAGAATTGTCGCCCTCTCTTCCGGCACCTCTGCTGTGCATCTCGCCTTGATTGCCTGCGGTGTACAGCCGGGTGATGAGGTGTGTGTGCAGAGCTTTACCTTCTGTGCGTCATCGCATCCTATCACCTACCTCGGAGCCACGCCCATCTTCATTGATTCCGAAAAGGACACTTGGAACATGGACCCTGACCTGTTGGAGGAGGCCATCAAAGACCGCATCGCCAAGACGGGAAAGAAGCCGAAGGCTATCATTCCGGTGGCGCTCTATGGCATGCCGTACGACATTGCACGTATCATGGAAATCGCCAATCGCTATGATATCCCCGTGATTGAGGATGCGGCAGAGGGCTTCGGCAGCCGTTTCAACGGACAAGTATTGGGCACCTTCGGCAAATACGGTGTTTTGAGCTTCAACGGCAACAAGATGATTACCACCAGCGGTGGTGGTGCACTCATTACTAACAACGAGGACGAGTGGCGCGAAATTATGATGTACGCTACACAGTATCGCGAATCGTACCCTTATTACCAGCACGAGAAAATAGGTTACAACTATCGTATGTCAAACATTTGTGCAGGTATTGGCCGTGGACAAATGTCTGTGGCGGCTGAGCATATAGCACATCATAAGAAGGTGCAGAGATTATACGAAGAGCTTCTTGCTGATGTTCCTGGAATCACGGTACATGCTCAGCCTGATGTAAGAAGGAAGATGGAAGATGGAAGAGAGGTTTCCGTGTATGACAGCAATTACTGGCTTTGCACTATTACACTTGACGAGAATCTCAAAATCAAAGGGCAAGAAAACGCCTATAAAACCATCGTTCAAGGGGCTGTGGGTGGTGCAGCTGGTGTAATCCATGTGGCAGATTCGGCAACTACAGACTGCCAACCGAATGACAACGTGGAAGCATTGCGTGTGTTTATGGATCAGGCTGGCGTAGAGGCACGTCCGGTATGGAAGCCTATGCATAAACAACCCGTTTACAAAAACTGTCCCGCATACGTGAATGGTGTGAGCGAGGCAATCTTCAAAGTGGGAATGTGTCTGCCTGCAGGTCCTTATGTGACGGATGAAGATGTCAAGTATATCGTGGATAACATCAAAAATGCAATCGTTGGTTAGGGCTTTCTGGCAATTTTGTCGGTATCTCTTTTGGCCTAGGTGGGGCGGGAAGAAGCAACAATAGGACGAGGTAGAGACGTGCCATGGCGCGTTTCTACAATAGCAACAGCGGCTACAACTCGTGAAGTTGTAGCCGCTGTTGTTTTATACCGAAAACGCTGCCTTCATCAGCACGTTCCTGTCTGCCAGTTCAAGTGACGTATAACGAAACACGGCATCCGAGCCGGCGCTATGCAAGCCTGCTGCGTAATAGTTGATTTGCACTTTGTTGAGCATGTCGATGTGGGTTTTGCGGGCGAGTTTGGAGGAGGCCACTTCGTAGAGGGGTTTGCACTCGTTGTCGCAGGTTTCGGGGTTGAAGATGCTCACTTGGCGGTCGATGCCGCAGAATTCCAACAGGTGGCGCAGCGTTTTGTTGTATCGCTGCCTGCCGTAGTTGTGGTTGGCGTCCATCAGTTTCAGCTGGGTACGGCGGATGATTTCCACAGCGGGTTCAATCAAGGGCGTTACAATCTCTTTGTTGGTGGTTTGTTTGCCCACGGTTTTGGAAGGGATGTAGTGAACGTAAGGGATGCCATCGTCTGAGACGGTCACCTTGTCGGGCGTTAACCGCAAAAGGTCGCTGATACGGCATCCGATGGCGCAGTTGAGCACAAATATGTCTTTCGCCCACTGAAGGTCGGTCGGCACGTTTGTGTCAAGCACCTTTCGAAACTCTTCGGCACGTAAAAAAACAGGGTCGTCATACATCACATGCATGATGACCCTGCGTTTTTTAGCGGATATTCTTCGAAAAGGAGAAATGCGTATTTCCTCAGTGTTTTCAAGCTCGGCAAAGAAAGCTTGCAACAGCTTCAGGTCGTGCACCACGGTGGAGTTGCAGCAGCGCTTGGTGGGCGCATGATGACCCGAGGTGCGCGGATAAAGCTCGGGGTGGAGCGGCACATATTGATACTCGTCGTACACAAACTGCCGGAACTGCATCACCAAGTCCGAGGTGAACTCATCGGCCGTGAGCGATTTAAGGCCCGAGATAATGAGGAAACGTTGCAGTTTCCGCGCTTTCCCCATCGCCACGGCATAGCGGGCATCGCCAATCACCCCGTCGCGGTGGGCATCCTCCAAATAGCGCACAAAACGCTTGTAGAGGGGTTCGGTATCGTGGGTGGCGCAAGTCTGCGATTGGTCACCGGTCAAAGCCTGCGTCACCGTGGAATGATAGAAGATGCGCGTCACCGCCGTCAAATTGTAACTCGTTGTTATTCTTTCCATTGCTTTTTTCGTTTTTTAAGTGTTTACAGTACTTAAAAACGATAGGGCGGAGGGGGAGGTTACATGTTGGTTATGTGGTTGTGCTAAGGGATGTTTACAACATTAGAATATCCTCTGGCCCGGTGGGTTCATACGCTCCATTCTTCATTTCCAGAATCACAGAACCTGATTCCAAAGCGCGAACGGTGTGCCATTGCCCTGCTGGAATGTTCAAAGCAACGGTCTGACCGTTGGGAGTCAACTCTATGGTCTCAGTACAGATTCTCTCCAGCTCATCATAGTATTCCCAAACCAAGCGGCCGCGAAGGCAAACCACTGTTTCAGAGGTATGCCTATGCCGGTGAATGGGTAGTGGTGAACCCGGTTCAATGGCGTTCAGCATTCGCTGAGATTGGTCGTCCGCACTGTTGCGCAGGTCCATGTTCATTCTCAGCCTCGGAGAAGCCTTGGCTTTAGCCGTCAAATCATCCAGTATTGCTTGGGTTATCTTCATATTACTCGCTTCGCTCATTTTTTATTTCACACAGATCACACAGATTTCACAGATTTTTTTTCGCGCTTCGCGCTCAAAAGTTTTTGTCACACAGAAAACACAGAAAGCACAGAAATTGTTCGCTTCGCTCACTTTGGGGGTCAAACGGGAATATAATCTGTGGCTAATGTTGGTTTTGTAATCCTTTCAGATATTCTTCGTGCAAATGATAATACTTCTTCATGAACAGCACGTATGCGGCAATTAGTATGAGGGTGACTACGATGAGGTAAATCCAGTGGGCCAAAGTGGTGTCGGGAATCAGATAGACCATCACTAACGATATGGCCAATTGCAGGAACATGTAGATTAAGGAGACCGTTACGTGGCTCATTTTAAGTTCGTTGGCCATCAGTTGGTAGGCGTGCTTGCGGTGCGCTTCGCCAAGGTTTTCATGAAGCAGGATGCGGTGGATGATGGTGCAGCAGCCGTCAACGCCATACACCAACATGAATATCAACCAAGTGATATCACCCGTTTGCATGATTTTACAGCCAATTAGGAAGAGCAGAATAAAGGCAATTCCCACACTGCCCACATCGCCTGCAAAACACTTAGCCTTGTTTTTGGGTCGAAAATTGAAGAAGCTGAACACCAACACTGACAGGATGGTCACCACAATCATCGATTCTTCCACGAATGCCCCACCCTCATTCCGGGCTTGACCCGGAACCGCATTCAGAAGCAACAAAGGAATCAGTATTGCCAAAGAATATCCAGCAGTGATGCCATTGATACCATCCATAAAATTATAAATGTTCGTGGCCCCCACGCAAACAATCAGCGCCAAAATCACCGCCCACCACAGGCTTGGCTGAATTAATTCCAATTGCCAGAACATCAACCCCATTGCAATGAATTGTGCCACCAAGCGCAGACTATCTGGCAGCGAACGGATGTCATCCACAAAGCTGATACCTGCAGCCAACGTTACTGCCGCCAACAGCCAAGGATACTGAAATCCGAAAAACGCGCTCCACACCCACAGCCCGATGGTAAAAATGATGCCACCACCACGTAACACTACTCGCGTATGCGAGCTGCGCTCGTTAGGTTTGTCAATGATATTGAAATGGTCAGCAATGCGGAAATAGACCAGTTCCGCAACGACCAGCAGGATTAGTATGATAGTGTAAGTTAAAAACATGTTGTTTAGGGGTTACACGGTTAAAGGTTAAAAGTTTAAGGTTTAGGGTTTAAGGTTTAAGCGTGCATTGTTACGAATGTTTCAATTCGTTCAATGCCGCTTCAATTTCTTCCAACGGCACCTGCCCGCCCCACATGCGGAATACATATTCGGGGGTAATGCAGCCGGGATCCATGGAGCAGGAACGGGCTTCGTCTTCGAGGAATTGGCGAAGACGAGAGATTAGATCGGGGTTATTGTTCATACGACAGATTTTACTTGGCAAATGATTCCAAGGTCACTTTTAGTCCTTCTCTTGCATCCACAGGCATCTTCTCTATGCCAAGTGCTTTCTTTATTTTTGCATTGGAGGAAATATAGTTTTCAGTAAGTTTGCGCAGTCTTTCAGGATTCAGTGGTAGATGCAACCAACCGCCGAGTTTAGCAACACCGGTCATCAATCCTTTGGGCAATTTCCAAATATGGGCTTTCTTACCAAGTGACTTACATATCTCTTCAATCAGCTCATTTGTGGATAAAGCTTCGTCATCGCCCATGTTGTAGATACCGGAAGGCACATCTTTGGTAAGCAGACCGTTGATGACGAAACAGAGATTGCCGATGGAGGTGAATGTACGTCGATTCTCGAACGCGCCAAGAGGCCATGGAATGCCCTTGCGCACCACATTGTAGAGCAAGTTCAGGTTGCCCTTGTTGCCGGGACCATGAATCATACAAGGACGGAGGATATAGATTTGTTTACTAAAGTGTCCTAATCCTGAATGACCTATAATATAATTTTCAGCCGCAATTTTACTCTCTCCATAAGGGCCAACAGGAGATGGCACCACATCTTCAGTCAACACGCCATCGACCTTGTCAGCCGCAGCCTTTGCTGTACTGAAGAAAACAAACTTCTGCGCGTTCGAATGCAAGAAATAATCAAAAACTTTCTTTGTAAGGTCCGTATTTACCTTGAAATAAACCTCAGCCACAGTCTGATTCTTGGTGTCATGTGCCTTGCCTGCTAGATGGATGATAGCGTCCACTTCGGGAATCTGCCCGTTGTCAAGGTCGTCCCACGAATAGGTTTTGACTACGCCCGCTTTTTCGGGCGCGATGATGTCAAGGCCGTAAATAGTGTTGTCGTCCTTGAGAGACAACACGAGATTGGAGCCCACGAAACCGTGAACGCCGGTAATTAATATCTTCATTTCTCTACAAGTTCCTTATATATATTCAAATGCCTTTCTATCACAACATCTATAGAAAAGTTCTCTTCTGCATACTTTCTTGAATTTTTCCCCATCTCTTGGCGTAAAGCAGCATCAGAGAGTAGTATTTCCAGTTTTTCAACAAGCGCATCTACGTTCTTTGTAGGAATTAGATATCCGTTATACCCATCAATAACAGTCTCCTTGCACCCTACGGAATTGCAGGTTAAAATTGGCCTTCCGATTGCATCTGCTTCTATTAAAGATTTAGGCAATCCTTCCATATAATAAGACGGAAATGCTACAATATGTGATGATTGTAACAACTCCTTCACGTCAGTTCTGTATCCTAACCATTGGATATAATTCCCATCACACACAGCATCCAATTGCTCCTTAGTAATAGCCCCGGGATGATCGTCCAAACCACCAACGAGAAGGAATTCCACCTTATCTTCATATTTGTTCCGCAACTTATCTGCTGCTTCCGTCAAAATGAAGACACCCTTCTCCACAATCATTCTGGCAGTGAGGATAACACGAATCTTCCCTTCGGTTGGCTCTGGAGTAAAGCAAAATTCATCAAGATGAACACCAGAGCCTTTAATATAGCGGGCTTGCTCAGGTTTGATTATGCCATTCTTTACATAAAGCCCTTTGTCCTCGTCATTCTGGAATATGCAAAGCAGGTTCCTTCTATTATGGGAATACTTTAACACCTTGGGCATTACACGAGCCATCAACCCCTTATTGTCTTCTGCAAAGAATCCACCCAAACCGCTGATGGCATTAACTACCCCATTTACTTTCGCGAACTTTGCAGCAAGTGTCCCCCAGAGAATAGTCTTCATACCCACATGGTGTACTACATCAGGTTTCTCTCGCTTATACAATTTGCGTAAGAAATTAAGCGTGCCTAGTTCTTGAATGATATTCATTCCAGAACGGGACATAGGGAGATTGATGGTTTTCAGTCCAAGAACCTCAATATCTTTTAACTTCCCTGTATCTGCCGTTACAATGGTCACATCCCATCCTGCTTTTTGAGCTTCTAGGGCTACGTCTTTGCGATGTGAAAGAAAGAACCAATCGACGTTTACTACAATAAAAAGTTTATTCATTCTGATTTAAATATCTAATGATTTTCGCGGGGTTACCCGCCACAACACAATTGTCTGGGACATCTTTAACCACTACGCTTCCAGCACCTACCATGACATTATTTCCTATACATACTGGTCCTATGATTGTCACGTTCGCTCCCAAGCTTACATTGTTTCCAATAACAGGCCTTCCGCTTTCTTTAGCACCTAAAGTCGTACAATGAATACAACTAAAATTATCACCAATAGACTCAGCATTAATTACGGTTGCATAAGGATGTGCAATTAACACTCCCATACCAATTTTTGTGGTAAATGAAATTTGAAAATACCTATCTCCCGGACGCCACCAACCTATAATGGTCGCCCATATAGGGCCAACACGATAATAATACAGGGAGCGGAAGTATCTGTTATTATGAATTAGATAAAGAAATGCTGAAAAATCATTCAATGATATACTGATTTGCCTCTTTATACGTCGAACATCAGCTTTAGAGGCATTATTACCACTAATTAGATAGAGAAAAATATGCGGCAGATAGAGCCAAAAGAACAATAAAGCAAATAATAATCTAACAATATCTCTTATCGCACGAGTATTCATTGTGATATTCTTTTTAACAAAGGGTAGTATATAATTTCAAATATGCATTGGTCATCTTCTCGACCCCAAATTCATCTGATCTCTTTAAACATTTGTTAGAAATATCTTCATAAAAGGATTTATCTTTAGATAATCTAAGGAGGATATTTATTAATTCTTCAACGTCTTTATTTTCAAATAGCAATCCAGCCCCTCCAACAACCTCTCTTAAACCATTAACATTTGTAGCCACGAATGGTTTACCTGCTGCCATTCCTTCGATAGAAGATAATGATAGCCCTTCATAGTCTGACGCCATAAGAACCACATCTGAAGTCTTTAATATCCGTGGAACATCATTTCTGGTATATAGAAAATGTACTCTATTTGATAAACCGTATTGATTAACGAGTTCTTTCACACGAACTACTCCCGCGTCAGTTTCCTCACCACCCACAAATACAGCATGCATATTCGAAGGGAGTTTAGCCATAGCTTCGACAATAGTGTCTTGACGTTTCATAGGCATAAAACGTGCAACCATTGTAACAAGAAAAGTGTCTTCCGGAACCCCTAATAGCTCGTTTTTCGTATATGGGATTGCCTCTTGAAAAGTTTTTGTATCGACACCATTATTAATAGCAGAGACATTCTTTATAGTGGGGTAACAGGCACAAAAGGTTTCCTTCGCCTTTTCAGAACATGCAACAATCATTTTGTAGCAAATACTATAAACAAACCTGTCTGTAGCATGGAGTATCTTATTATTCCTCCTTTTATTATTGGTCGAATGCTCTGTATATACCAATGGTACTTTTACGTACGAAAGCATCCTAGCAATCCCGGCCCAATATAATGCCGGGAAAAGATGCACATGAACTATATCATAATCTTTTAACTCTCTGACAATCCGAAAGATAAAAAAAGGATTGTATACAGTTCCTTTACCTTTAATAGGCATAACCCTTATACCTTTACCTTCCATCTTGTCACGAACAGTGGTATGTATCGGGCAAACTAAAGGCATTACAGTTACGTCATGGCCCAGACGTAATTGTTCTCCGGCCAATCCTATAAGCAAGTTCTCTGCGCCCCCCATAGAAAGGGTGTCGATAATATGCAGTATTTTCATTTTACACCCCTAATCTTTCTATAGTTAAAATACACGAAACTCAACACACGACCAACGAAATCTTTCTCTTTTAGATTTGACAGTTTCAATTGGTCGAAAGACACAAATTGCTCTTTGTGAGACATGATAAAACTGTCTGTGCTTGCAAAATTATCATCTGACATCGTGTTAGGGTGAAGACAGAAAGTCCACACACCTGGCAATTTCACATCCTCGCAATGACCACCCAATTGGGGAATCATGACAAAATTGTGATAAAGGTAGGGTTTAGTTGCCACGGTGTCGCTGATAATCCGAATATCAGACTCTAGCACGAGTGCTGTCAAAGTGTTTTCGTCAAAAGTATGGCTTGGAGCAAAAAAATAATTCGCTACTAATCCATGCTCTTTCAATATTGCCACTCCTTTACGAATCTTCTCTTTCTGCTTTTCAAGTGGTACTCCAGCATATTCCGACCGGCTCCACATTGGATTGAGTCCATTCATTCCTTTATCAGATATATAACAATGATCATAGCCATGCAGAGCTATATGCCATCCTTTTTCCTGCCACGCCTTAGCCTTTTCCCAAAACAAAGGATTCTCTTGTTCTATCATTGTTTTAGGGTCAGCATTATTTGGTATGATACCCACCATCGGCTTCACCCCATATTTATCCAGCAAGTCCTCCATGCGTAGCCACTTCTTTGAGTCCATAAAAGGGCAAGCATCATCGAGGCGGATTAAATACTTAATATTGAACATAGATGATGTTTAATTAATTTCCAAAAAGGTTTTTTATCCTTTTTGTCATATTCCATAAATCTATTCGTTTTCCTAAGATCACTGATATAGTCCTTTAAACTTATCTGTCTCGTAACAAGTAGTTTCAGTTCTGCCATATCTGGCATAACATATACTGATTTCACCTTATTATTCTTTTCTTGCGAATAATCTTCATCTATACAATCTAAGTACCATATATAGGGTAAACTCATCCCTGCTGCTGTCACACAAATGGCATTTCCATCATTTCTAAAGTTTATCTCCATGAAATAGTCTTTGCCATTTTTATCTCGCAAGAACTCTAAACTAAATAAACCTTTATAACCCGTGCGACGTACAAAATCTATGCATTTGTCTATCGCACAGAAATTTTCTTCAAGAGGGATGTAGTGCAAGAAACTTGTATTAGATCCTTTACATGGGCGTAATATCTTCGAAACTCCAGGAATTATAACCTTGTCCTTCGTTGAGCAACCAATTAACTGGTATTCAAAATCTTTATCTATAAAATCTTGTATTTGTTCATTACAAAGATTATTTGATGCAGCATATTTCTTTAGCTCATCAATTGTTCTGCAGATGGCTATATCTTCTTTTTTCCCATTCCTACTCTCAAGCGGTTTGATAATACAAGGCAATTTAATCTGAGACAGATCCGTGTCTGAATCACTAACATATGTCGTCTGAGGTATATTCAAGCCTACTTCCATTGCAAGTTCTGCCATTCGTTTTTTACTCATTAGCGAAGATATACGTCCTTGTACCTCTGCTCCAGGAAGTATAAGAAATGGTGCGAGTTTATCCCGATTATCATCAATAATGCCTGATGATACATCCGAGCAGCATATAACAACAGGCTTTTCTATCTCATTCTTATATTTATTTAATAACAAATCAACGATCTCAGATTCATCCTTAATAATCCAACTATTTGCAATATACCTACTTGCGTCAACAAATGTCATTGATGACAAAGAAACGATTATTACATCTGGATGTATACCTCTTTCACCAAGTCCTCGTATAACCCCCAAAGTGTTATGATGGTCACCACCTATAACTACTACCTTATTCATAATTCTCATGTCGATATTTGTTCTGATATACAAATACTATCAATATGACATTCAACAATTATCTATTATATCAATATATTTTCCTACAAAAGACTCCTCTGAGAATTTCTTTTCAGCAATACTTCTACTGGAAGCGCCCATTTTGTTAAGATCCTTTTCGGATTGGCGATATATCATTTCAATTTTATCCACAATATCATCGATATTATGGGGATCAAACATAAAACCATTTATACCTTCTTCTACTATAGTGGAATTATCACACACTCTGCTACAAAGAATTGGTTTTCCACAACTCATCGCTTCGCACACAACATTGGGATATCCTTCGTAAAAAGATGGTAAACAAAATACATCACATGCTTTATAAACAGACTGTATATCTGGTGTTGCAGCATGAAAAATCAGGAAATCTTCTAATTCCAATTCTCTATATTCCTTCTGAACTGCTTCACCATAATCCTCCTGCCCAGCATATACACTTCCATACCAGTAAAATTTAATTGCAAAACCCCGATCTTTTATCTTTTTTATGGCCTTCATAAAACCCAAAACATTCTTTTGTCGAGCAATTCTTGCAGTGATAAGAATCTGAAATATATTATTTTCTCTGTGAGCGCATTCCTCCAATGGAGAAAAAAGATTGGTGTCCGTAAAGTTTGTTATAACTTTAATCTTAGATGCAAGGTTTGGATATGTTTTATTGACGAAATCACCTTGAGTATAACTATTGGGAACTATTATATCTGCCCATCGATATAAGTAAAATTTAATTCTTTCTCTCCTATCTAGTTTTTGTGTTGTGTTGCGCTCTGAAACAATGAGTTTGAAATTCAATCCAAGCATTTTCAAAATACAACATAGCATGGTTGCACCATCCTTATATGCAATAACTACATCAAACTTTTTATTTTTTATAAACTGCTGAACAGTAATAAGTTTTTCTATAAGCGAAGGTTTCGATTCTATGAGCACAGATCGAATACCATATTTCTTTTCTAAAAATGTATCTGAATCATGCTTGTGATACGTTGCGACTACTACATCTTTTCCTTTTTGATGAAGCATACCCGCAAGGCCTGCCATTTGACGTTCGGCACCTCCGCCCATATCAAGTGTATCAATAAGACAAAGTATTTTTTTAGGTTTCATGATAAATATTCAATCAATTTATTATATCCAGACTCGGACGAATGGTTTTCAACAAAATAAGCATTAACCGAATCACATAATTCACTATAATAATCCTTATCATCCAACAATTGTTTAAGGACATTTGTCAATTCATCAACACAATCAATTATTATTCCCAAACTATTATTACTTATTACATTACTCGGATTTACTGTAGAAATGACAGGAAGCCCATTCGACCATGCTTGAAGAAATGTGTTGGGAAATCCTTCAAAGGTTGATGTACACAGAAGCACCTTCGACTTGGCCACAAGTTCATTTACATAGAAAAAGGATTGCCCCCCGAGAAAAACGACATTGTCTAACGATTCTGCTCTTTGTTTCATCCTATTATAATAGGATTCATCGTTCGCCGCAGAACCAGCCATTACAAAATGGATTTGCGGTAATCTTTCAGCAGCATCAAGCACCCATTCGGCCCTTTTCAATCTTCTGAAGTTTGCAACCCAAACAACTTCAGAGTCAATCGGTGATTCATATCCGGAAAAACTGGTTATTCCCCAAATATTAAAGAGAATAAGGCTTTCCTTCCTATAATTTGCAAAAAGGGTATCGTGTTGGTGATCATTCTGCGTAATAAAATAATTGATGTGTTTTATAGATTTTTGATACATCTTGCGATTAATCTCGGAACCCACTAATTCTTTCCCTGGCTCAAAATTAACATCACTGGCCGCGAAGAAAACCAGTTTTATCCCTAATAATTTGGACACGAAGGATAATGGTAATAGTTCACGATTGGCACCACGATAAATGATTAATTGTGGGCGAATGCTTATCATGTATTTAAATGCATACCACCATTCCAGAAAAACATTAATTCGCTTGATATTACGCTTGGGCTTGAAACACACATTTTCTTTTTCAACAGTCTTTTCCCCATTTTCAATAAAAGAAAACACCTGCCAGCCATGCTTAACAAATGCCTGTGCCCAAAAAAACACCTGAACAGCAATGCCTCCGATAGGCTTGCCCTCAATTAGTTGAATCACATCCGTAGACCAGACAATTACTTTATTATCTTTCTTCATTTTTCAGACTATTAATAACTTCTTCAACCATCCAACCACAGAAATCAAAATCTGTCCCTTGATGCCAGTTCATATCTTTATCCCAAAATCCCTCGCACAGATCGTATGCCTTTGTAGCATAGCCATAACTTATCTCGACAATTAAAGGGATATTATTTTCGTCAAACACAAAATCAAAAGCAATGCTTTGTGTTTTCAACTTGTCGTTCGTTTCAAAGGCAATTTTTACACATTGTTCATCTATTTGTTTTTTGTCATAAATGATATTACCACTGCCAGAAGCCCGAAAATCACCTTTACGGACCAATCTTTTCAAGGCAAAGGCCTTGTCATCAACAACACAAACCCTTATATCAAAGTCGTTGTTCGGAATAAAATCCTGAAAATAGACATAGCCCCTTTCTGGGGAACTTAACTTATGGTAATCATTTGGCACGAGTATATATGCACCTACACTTTTAACAAAAGCATAGAATGTCATTTTCCCTTCCCGAAATTTACGAAAATACTCAGACACATGCGTTTTGAATGTATATTGTGAGAAACCTTTACCAAAGGCTTTTTTAACCAACCTTTTCGCCTCATCGGCCGAATGTGCTAAACTTACATTTACAGCACCAGCGCCCCCTCGTAATTTGAACACCTTAGGAAAACTAGTCGTAGAAATCCAATCGAGCGCTTTCTTTTTGGAATAGAAAACATAAGACGGAACCAGCGGTGCATCAATGGCTTCGAGCAGATATTTCTGTCCTACCTTGTCATCGAAATGCCAAGTAGTGTTAAAATCAGGAAAACAGCGGATGCCTTTAGCTTCAAGCGAATAAATCAGTTGGTTTGCAAAGAGCGTATCGGCCATATTGGACTGGTGATGATGCCACATGAATGCATCGCAATCATTCAACTGCATCACGATACCGCTATCGTAAGCATTTACGATCTTGTATTCAATGCCTTGTTTTTTACAATACTCAATCCAACGATCACTGAACGACCCCGGACGGTGATGAATGGCAATTCTCATAGATTCTTATTTGTTATAATCAACCCAACCCGGTGACATCAAAACATCAATGCCATATTGTGAAACTTCATCAAGCGAAGTAATTGTTGAGTTGACCGTTATTGTATATTCAATGTTATTCAAAAACTTTCTTGCTTCGTTAAGCAATGGAATTCTTTTATAATTCAGATGATAGAGTTCGCCCGCTATAGTATCCATCAAATATGGATTATCGGACATTGCAATAACGCCTAAGGCGGAAGGAGAAGGGTGCAAGGGACCATCGCCCTGCCCGCCGACAACACCATCCATAATAGTATATAAACGACGTTGCTGATCCTCATGAATGCAGCCATTGCTGTCACCAAACAGTGCAATGGTATTGATGTCCATTACAGTGCGCCATATCGTATCATTACCGTACCATCCAGCATTTACCATGGTGGCTTGGTCGGGTTTGGAGTATTTCCACAATAATGAACCTGCAAGACTATATAATCTTCCAATTTTTGAATCTCTTCTACGGTTGCCGGCATCGGTGAAGCAATTAGCCATAGTACGTAACCAACTTGTATCTTTATAATTATCACCACCTTCATTGACAGAACCAATTCTGTGATGGGGCAAATAGTCTTTGTCTCCGTTAATGCCGACAAGCAGTTTCAGTGCATTAGTCATACCAGCCATACGGTGGGTCTTCAACTTAGGAATGGTGATGAGAACATCATAGTCGAACACGTCTTTGGCAATGCAATATTGGTGTAATCCCTTATGGTGAACCTCAGCCATGCGATCTGGGTCGTAACAAGTGACACGAAATTTGTTGTCAGGTGTAGTAATGGGTTCGAGATATGAATTGGAAGCCAAATCGAAAACGATATAATCCGACATCGGATGCAGATCTTTCGACACAGTGCCGTGTTCTACATCCATTACGGTTCTCCGAAAATCCTTAACAGATACAGGTATATTATACTGATTCGATAGTGTTTCTATTGTCTGGATAAATTCCTCTGTAATCATTTTATCCCAAATACAACCTTGCACTGGCGCATCAGCAATCAACACTTTTGATGGTGACAGCAGCAATACCTCTTCAAGAATACAAAGCAAAAGAGTGTCGCTTGTTCGCAAACATAGATAATCGCTATCCTTAAGTTCGTGCCTTACCCAATTGGGTTTAAGCAATACACTCTTGCCGGTAATGTCTGAAGACTTAAAATGATCGTTCATCATTCTATGAACTACAGATCGCATTCGTGTCTTTTCACTATAAACACTACTTAAAAAATACAAATTCCTTTCTTCTATGGAATCATAAACCGTTTCTATATCTACAAAATCAGTCATTTTACCGTTCCGTGTTTTTGAAATAGACAGAATAATAATGCAGTTGCAACAGACACAACAACTTGAATCAACAAAGAAGTTGAGATAAGCGAAGTTGACATTAAACCCACCGAGATAAAACCAAACTTTAACAGATAGTATGCTGCCTTACTGACAACAACCGATATCAACAATGTCAAAAACTGTATACTTATCTTTTTGGTTAAAAACGAATAAATCTGAACATTAAACATCAGTTCTATTGAAATCAGTAGTGCTTTGGGGAATAGCGGATGTATGGCAATAGCAAACGAAAACAAAGGCAATGTAATGGCCAAAACCATAGCATTTTGCTTGTTGTTCATTATAACCAAGCTAATTAGCACCATTATTCGAAACGGTTCTATAACATAAAACGGAATAGCAGTAAGATGAGCTATGGCAGGCATAAAATATGCCATTGCCAAAGCCACAACATCAAGTGCCGCAATTGGCAAAACTCTTTTAATTGCTGTTGTTGTATCCATTTAAATCATTTTATTTATAAGACATTTCTATCAACCCACCCAATTCATCACTCGACATAAAAACAACATCGGGGTATTTAGTTACTATGTTTTTCAGCAAATCCTTGAACTGTTTGATATTATTGTCGCGGTTAGATGGATATAACTCCCCAATGAAATTTTGACGATGAGATGAAATAATAGCAGCCTGACCACGCTTAAAACATTTCTCTATTTGAGCAAAACAAAAGTCTGCATTCTTCTTTGGGTTCTCACTGGGCTCAAATGAACAATTTCTCACCATATAGATTTGACCATTAGCGTTGCACTGTCCAGTATACCGCAGTTCAGGATTACCTCCATTATGCATAACATATAAAGAGTGGCGTTGGTAGCGACTGCCTTGCAAATACTTGACGCCACATAAAGTCGCCACATTTTCAATAGCAGTATCCCAGGTATAATTTGGCGCTATCATTGATTCAGAACGATAACCAAATAGTTGCTCAAAGATATCAAGACCTTCTACAACACTTTGTTTTGCAAAATCATATTCCGATTCAGTAGCTATGTTATATGCAGCCAAGGAATGAAGTCGCTCATCATCTTTTTTATCGACAACAACAGAAACCACACCTTTGTTGAAAGAATCTAAAACTGGTTTACAGCCTTTTTGCAACAGTTGCAGCCACATTCGGGCATTCAAATGCTCTCGACCATGAAACTGTGGTTTGAATACTCCTTGCTTCACACCCTCGTTCCATAGAGCAAAAGCATGGTCGTGATGAGGATAACGCTTCAGCGTCTCTGTAAATAATTCATAGTGATATTCATGATAATCCGATTGCCGAATTTTTTCAAAATCAGGATTTGCCACTACACAATTCATTGTCAGTTTGGCAGGGTAACCATTAACGTCTTTTACCGAAAAAAGTGCATCCATCAATACCTCAAGGTCTTGGTTAGAGGCAAGTGTGTCATAACGGTCATATCCAATGTTATCGGCATACTGATATCCTTTAGACTTCAATTCTTCCAAAACCTGCGGTGACGGCATACGTATACTGCCCCAATCATCACTTTCAAATACAATAATATGCTTAGGAACCCGAGCATCATGTCGCGATGTGATTAAAACATTCCTGCGTACAGCTAAAGCTTTTATACAATAACCAATACTCTTCATTTTATTCTCTATTCCTGAGTGATATGTATCTTTCGTCATCACAAAGTCTCAATGCGGTAAAACTAACAATAAAAAAATACAAGTTGTAATGAGGATTCAATAGTTGACCAGACTGTATAAAAAACAAAGCTATAATAAAAGGGATAGCGCATACGCAAAAACCTTTTCGGTAGTTTCTTTTGAATGCTTTTATTGTTATATACAGAAAAAAAACAAGACCGATAATACCATACGAAACCAATATCTGTTGAAGACCATTATGAATTGAAATACTGATTTCACTTAAAACATTACCATAATGAACTGCACCGGTGCCAAATAATAAAAATATAGGATCGTCGTATAACGCACGGTTATAGATTTGCATTGCCTCTAAGCGCCCATTTCCACCAGCCATTGATGATTCCGTCATACGGTTATAAAAAGCTTGATAGATTAACTCATTATGAAACATCTCATAACCTGCAATTAGGACCACTGCTATCAACAATATTACTTGAAGTCCTTTTTTTTCTGTATGCGAGTTCCATATCATAATCATAAATAATACAATCAATAAAGCCACTCCCATCAACCATGTACGAGACAGGCTCAAGGCACCGATAAATACATAGACTGCACTCATCAAGAAAAATGTTACAAAACGAAGTTTATGGTGATGATATAGAACAAATAGAACAGCCAATCCCACAAGGGAAAAGAAAGCTAGACCATTGGAGTTAATACTAAACATTATATTATTATCACCTGTTTCAGAAAAAGATTTTGTTTCCCCCATTCTTTTTGAGTTTACCATAAGCATTTCTACACCACCACCATGTATTTGAGTAATCCCCCATACGGCCACAAAAAGAACCATAAGACCCAAACAAAAAAACAATAAACATTGCCGGTTTTGCACTTCAAAATCACTTATCACACTCAGATAACAAAGAAAAAATATGGTTGTCAAATAGCCAATTGTGTCTGGTAATTGAATATCAAAACCATAAAAAGGATAGTGAATCAATTCCAAGACAAGAATTATAACGAAACAAATTGTGGCGTTTCTTGAAAAAGCTGCAGGTTTCTTCAAGAAGAGTATTACAGAAAGCAGAGGGAAAATGAAATTACTAGGAAGACCAATAGAAACGGGGAACAAGAAAAAAATGAAATATATAAGAGATATATGATTCATAAACATGGCAGAGACAACGGCTACAGCAACCAATACGTATTTGCTAAAATTTACCCCTAGCAAATCACGTGCAAATAATAAGGCGGTCAAAATAATGATCGTTAATATAAGCAAAAAAGTAGATCGACCCCTTTCTTTTAAGCCTTTCATTTCAATCTTAATTTATGTAAGACATGTGCAACAATAAATGACTTTAGACACATGCGGTATGGCCTTTTGTCATCATTGTCTTTAAAATACTTACATTCAGCCTTTTTGTATTCACGTAGCCACTTGCCAAATGACACGTTCATGTGCATTGCATTTTCCAAATCCCTAAAATCAACTATCGAAAATAATTCTTTAACATCAAGAGAAAAATTTAAGGGAGATTTCCCGTCACAACACATAGCATAAATTAATGGAAGATTTACACCTGCCACAACAAAAGAAAAAGTGGTAGCATCGTTTCTTAAGTTTATTTCAATAAAATAATACGTTCCGTCTTGACTCTTGATAAATTCAACACCAAACAGCCCTACATAGTTCATAGAACGCACCATTTTTTTGCAACGAGTCGCCAAAATGTTTTGTTCTTCTTCAAACTTACACACTTTACTGTATGAAGTACCGCCAGCAGATTCTCTTATTTTATGAATAAAACCATTGGGGATAATAACCTCTTCCCCTAACGACAGTCCAACAATAACGATTTCTTCTTCACGTTCAATAAATGATTGAACAAGCACACTTGTATGATTTGAAAAATCAGTTATTTTTTCTCTAAACTCTTCCCGATCATGACATATTTCAATATGCTTTCCTCCTTTTGTGCTTTCTACAGGTTTTAATAAACAAGGATAAAAATCGGGTATATAATTGGGAGTGTAAACTATCGTATGGGGTACTGTCAAACAAGTTTGTTCGGCTATAGCTGTTTGGACTTTTTTATTTAAATAATGAGTCAAACGTCCTTGCTCGCCACAGTTGAAGAAATGAAACTTTGTGTATAATTCGTTATAATGTTCATCCAATAGCTGCGAAACACCATCAGCACAACTAACAATAATAGGCTTCGAAACATCATTATACTCAAGAAGTTTTTCCAACAATTGATCTAATGACATCAAAAAACATATATGGTTCACATACTTTGACTGCGAAATATATGAACTGTTACACCCAAAAACCAGCACGTCCACAGTATAGCCAGCTCGACCGAACGACTTTACCATACTAAAGGTGTTGTGGTGGTTGCTACCTATTATTATTATTCGATTAAACATCTTATAATCTGTTTTTAATGAATTGTTTGAGTCTGTATATTACTGGACCCATATCACGCCAATTCCACATAATATGTGTATCAGCTGTTAAAAACTGCCAAAACCATTTTATAAACGAGATTCTTTGGGTTTTAACAAATTGGCTTATATCCACCTTTTCATTCATACCTGTAAATGATTCCTTCTTTACTTCAGGCATCAAATTCACATTCTCACCTGTCACTGCACAACAGTATAGCCATGGCAAATTAATTCCCGCATCAGTTATTAAATAATCGTGACCATCATGACGGAAATTAACTTCTGTAAAGTACCATTCACCGCTTCTGTCAACAAGGAATTCTACCGAGAACAATCCTTGGAAGTTAATCTCCTTCAACATCTTTCTTATGCTATCGGTCAATTCATTATTATCTGTCTTGTCAAAGCGATGATAGCCACCGTAAGCATGATCAGAAAAACGTAACTGATGCTGGACATACGGCAAATAAACTTCTCCGTTTGCTGTATATCCTATAAAATCGATTTCATCTACTTTATCAATGAATTGTTGAACCAAGAGGCCTTCCGAACGGCAATTATTTAAAACTATTTCCAGCTCTTCTATATTTCTGCATTTTTGCTCTTCATTTTTGCCGCCGTCGATACTTTTTATGGATTTGGTAAAAACGGGATATGACAAATCTGCGGGTATGGCTTCCCCTTTTATGATTATTTTCATCCATGGAAGTTTGAAGCCATAATTAATGGCTAATTCCGCTATGTTTTTTTTGCTCATCAGACGTGTTAACTTGCCATCTTCATCCGATGCAGGAACGATAAAATGCTTTCGCAATTCAGTAGCATTGACATCAAAAAGAGTCTCCGTCACATCATCACTGCTAAGTAATATTGGTTTATAAGTTTCTTTTGAGAAATTTTCTACGATATAGTCATAGCCGTCTTGTGGACTAGATGCCCAGTAACAAGCAGCAGGGTACTTGCTACGAAAGACTAGTCCATCTTTGCTCTGTAATAATACGCAATAGGGATGAATACCCTTTTCTCCAAGGCTGCGCACTAAGCCTAACATATTTTGATGGTTGCAGCCAAAAACAATTACTTTATTATCCATTGTTTATTTGTATGAACTTTATCTTTGTATCTGGATGTTCATAATATTTTGTAAGATCATATTCGCGAAGTCCATATTCCACTATGCGTCCTGTTTCCATATCAAAACTTAACACGATACCTCCTTTGGCCGCATTGTCGACAAAAGCCCCTTTACGTCCCACACGAATACTGAATGAGACCACTTTTCTTTATATGTCAACACTCTACAAGTGTTTATTGTGTCGGGATTCAACTTTTCAAGAGCAACATCTTGGATAAATAGACTCTTTCACTCGTCATTTTTGAAATAATGTCGTCTGATTGATCATCAGAAATAATCTTTTCTTTTTTATGAATCTCCCTTCTTGATAGACAAAGAATCTTTCTGGAACAGGCAAGTTGTACATCTGCATGTTGTTATGAAACAAGATTTTGTCGTCTTCAAGAATATGATAAGAAGAATTATTGTCGTAGGCATATCGAAAGTATGCCCCTTGTGGGACAAATGTCTTCATTGTACATGCTAAGACTTTTACTGATATCCGTCTTGCTCCAATTTCTATGATGAACTTTGCAAGAGACGTATGTCCGTGCCATTGCAATTAATACTCCCATACGATTATATTATCATATAAGTTTTTTAACTATATTATTAACAAAAACTTTTTCCACTTTGTCAAGGCCAATAAGATATACTATAATTGCAACCCACACCAAATCGACACCACAAACAAGCAATGTGAGCCAAATATTCAAATTCCAAAGGCGAGCAAATATCATTGGCAGCAACGCAGCCAAAATGGTCGCGATAAATACAGGCAACAACACTGTTTTAGCGAAACGTCTCAAACCAATCGGACAAACTTTCGAGCAAAAATGTAGCCTGACCAATAGAATAATCACTTGAACAATATTACTAACAATTGCGATAGAGTAAGGCAAAAAGCCGAATTTTAGCACTAAAAAACTGAGCACCAAACCCAAGGTATGGGTAATAGTAAGGGTTATCTGATAATTTCTTATTTCTCCTTGGGCGAAAATTGTTGTCGTCATAGGGGAACTCAAAGCCAACAATAAGTACGATATCAAACCCAAAGCGCAGAACTCCTTGGAATATATTGGTACCTCGGTCAACCAAGTGGAAAGCAGTACATCTATGTTGAACACAACAGGAACAACCAACATCAGCAACAAATAGTAAGAGAACTTGCAAGCGCGATACAAAAGCTTGATGTGTTCCTGCATTTCACCTGCTGCATAGGTTTGAACCAATTGTGGGTTAAATGCCGTTTGAAAATTGGAAACAAACTGGTTCATGGCCCCTGTAACCTGAGACGATACACCTTGAGCCGCGTTTACAGTTACGGAATGATAATGATTGACAAAAAAACTCTCGCCCTGTGATCTCCCTACAACTGCCATTTGCCCCATCAAACTCCATCCCGAGAATGAGAGCAATTCTTTAAATAATTTCTTATCCCACACCAACACATACCTACATTCAGCAAATATTCTTGTACAATACACATGATAGACAACATTCACAATAAGAATAGGACACAAGAACAAAATGGCGTAAAGAATGAGCTTATCAAAATCAAATAACTGCAAAAGAAACACTATGACTAATTTTAACACAACCTCTAAAATGCTGACATAAGCGTAAAAATCCATTTTTTCGTGTGCAATGATAGCAGCATTGAAAGGAGTTCTAAGGATACTGGCAATAAAAACCAGTAGAGATAACTGGAAAACCCATCGTGCAGCATGCATTCTCCCTTCTGGAATATTTAGTTGCGTATTGACGAACCAAACACCAACGGTTTCTCCTACAACAATGACAATGATAGACAGTATAATGAAAATATTGATACTGGTGGAGAAAAGTTTCTGAAAGTACACTTTATCTCCCCTTCCCAACGCAACATTAAGGAATCGTTGGATAGCAGTTGTTAGTGCTTGACTAATAAAGGAAAACAACGTGACAAATCCAGCTACTAAATTATAGATACCATAATCGTCAACACCAAGAACTTGGAGAATAACACGAGACGTATATAAGGTTACTGCCATCATCAATACCATCCTTATATACAGCATCACAGTATTCTTGGCGATTCTTTTACTATTTGCAGGCATCTATTTATAGTTTAGTTTTTCTGTTAACATTGTTGTAAATAACACTGCACCTTCTTTGTTCAGATGCATATTATCTCTATATAGGGTTGAATCCATTAATGTATCATGATGGTACAAGTCTTCAATAATAGGATAGCCGTACTTGTTTGTCGTGTTTAATAGAGAATGATAACTATCCAAAGTATCATAAACTCCTGTTTCATAAGATGGAGTAAAAACAAAAACAACATCAATATTATTCTTTTTCAGTCTAGATAAAGTTAAGTCAAAAATAGACAAACAAGTTTCATCTGTTTCATTTACATACTTAGCTTCTTTAATTTCAGGAGGACTAGCTTTACTATTAGATGGAACCCACCCCCAATTATTATCTGTTACTGGATTGGAGATACTTGAAACAACGAAAGGCAAGATATCGCTATTATACACATAGCAACTGGACTTAATTTTCAACGGTTCATATTTAGATTTAATTCGCAACATATCTCTACAATAAGCATTTTCATCTGCAAATGGCTTTAAAGCACCTATACGTTCTTTTGCTAAAGGATTAAATGATAAAAACGATGGATTAACTGACCAAATGATAAGCTTTGGACAATATCGATCTAAAATTCCATTTACCATCGCATTTTGATAATAGAAAAACTGTCCATCCTCACCACAATTATATACTGACATTCCCAGATTATCTGCCAAAATCTTTGACACATAAGAATGTTGAGCTTCTGAAGCTCCTATTATTAAAACATCCTCATTAACATGCCACATTGTATATTCAGCAGTAAAACTAGTTGGATTATGTACAGTACTGCGTTCTTCCATATATCTGCAAATTTTCCCATAACCAAAGTCTATTGAAATTAGTAAAACACAGAACACTAAAACTTTAACAAGTAATTTTAACCATTCGTTTTTCATATATTCAAGTCATTTTAGAACTGGAAATAAATAAACTGTCCTCCATCTAACACACCAATAGAAACAATCAAAAAAGCTATCACCGCATAAGAAATAAACCTTATTACAATATGTGATGATTCAAACAAGCGAAATTGATTTGGGAAAAACTCATCTCGAAAATCTTTCACAAATAGAATCAAAATACTAAACCATCCGTATGTCGTAACTTCTTCAAACAACGACCCTCTCACATTGAAGATTTTTCTAATCACAATCCATGCATCAGACAATGTAGCACATCTGCCAAAAATCTGCGAGAATGCGAACAGTAAATACACAACCACACAGCAAATAAGAATGTACCACCATTTCTTGTTCAGGTTATGCTTGGATTCCATCGAACTTCGTTTCTTCTGGAGCAAAGCTTCGAGGCTTAAATAAACGCCCTGCACCAAACCCCAGACAATAGACGTAATAGCAGCTCCATGCCAAATACCACTCACTAAGAATGTAAGCATTAAAGCACACACTATACCCCATATTTTCCAACTTCTTAGTGCAAAAGAAAGAGGTGTGTATATATAATCAGTCAACCAATTTATGAACGACATGTGCCATCTTCGCCATAATTCAGACATGGATGTTGCAAAAAACGGTCTATTAAAGTTGGGAATAATCTTTAATCCCATACATCTTGCAGCACCTATAGCCAATAGAGAATACCCTCCAAGGTCAGCATACACTTGTATCGGGTAAAGCAAGGTGGCAAAAGCTAACGTTGTTCCGTTATGATTAACAAAATTGTTAAATACAGCATCAACATATATCCCTAAGCGGTCCGCCACACACAATTTCATGAAATAGCCCCATAGCATCAATTTTAGTCCGGCAGTCAAGTCTGACGGCTGACTTGTGGGCATTTTCTTTAATTGAGGGAACATGTTCCCGGCCCTCTCAATAGGTCCCGATAGGATATACGGAAAGAACGAAAGGAACAGACCCACCGATCCGATGTTGGTTTCAACTTCCACTTCTTCATTGTTCACATCAACTAAATATCCTATGGACATAAACGTGTAGAATGAAATACCTACAGGCAACATCCAAGATATTTTGGGTATAGCTGTATGAAAACCTATTGCTGTCAACAGGGCAGTGATTGACTCGTTAACAAAATTATAATACTTAAAGAAGAACAAAGGAAGGAGCACTAATATAATACCCCAAATCATTATTCTTTTCTTTTTGTCGTCGTCATCAGTTGCCCCCATCCATCGGGTGAAACCGTATGTAATGCCCGTTACGGCAGCCAGCAACACAAGGTAAACTGGCTGCATGAATGCATAAAACACATAACTCACCACCAACAGATACCATACCCTCAATTTCTGTGGAATGATGTTGTAGAGCAGAACGACTACCGGAAAGAAGAGTAAAAACTCGAATGAAGTGAAAGTCATCTGTCGTCAGGTTATTGTAATTTACTTTCTATAATTGTGATTAAATCGCCAACCATTTTGAGTTTGTTAAGTTCTTTAAGTTTGAACTTGATCCCAAACACTTCCTCTACTTTGGTAATCATAAGCATGTGAGTGAGGGAATCCCAATTTTCAACATCAGCAGCGGTCATATCGTCACGAAGAACGATAGAGTTGTCACCAAAGACATCGTGAAAAATCGATGTCAACTTTTCAATAATTAATTCTCTTTCCATCTTGTTATAATTTAAAATTAATACATTTTTTCCATTAATAGCATTACATTGTCAGGATAGTATTGGTGAATATCTTCTCTCTGAGAAACATACTTTTCTGAAATTTTAAATCCCAACAATTTAAGCATTAAAACCACAACTTTATTATTCTCAAAAACATGTGTTTGAGCTTTTTTCAAGCCTGGATTTTTTTGTATGGCTTGCTTTAACAATTCCTCAACAAGCCATTCATACAAAAAATGACCTTGATGCTCTTTCGTTACATACGCGTATTCCAACTGGAAAGCTCCCATTTCTCTTTCAATTTGAATATCTTTAACGACATCCAATCTTGATCGGGAAGACTTGATGTTTTCCGAAGGTATATAGTATGCTATAAGATTAGCCTTCAACATTGATGAAGCCATTCCGTCTTCATTATCACCTTCTAACCATCCACCCCCTGCTGCCACAGGTTTACCATCATATTCAACCACCAAAAAGCTACTGATAGAAAACTCACACCCATCAATTTCTTCATCAAGCATATTGACAAGATATTGTTTTAATTCTATCTCGGTTAAACCATATAGTTTTGCAAGACCACAATTACCAGTCCCGCTTTTCTCGGCTTCTAAAATGACATCAGCTATAAAACTTATATCATTTATAGTTGCTCGTCTTATTATGTATTTTTTATCGTCTATCATACCGCAATTGTGTTTTTTGTTATATGTTTATATTGTTCCATTATCAACATGCACATTTTGCCCAGTAATACTGCAAGCCTTATCGGAAAGCAGGAAAGCTACGGTTTCGGCAACCGAATTCACGCTTGTGGCGGCCTTTAAAGATGTACGGGCATAAATCTTATCGCGTTGTTCCTCGGTGAGCGAGGCACTCATGGCGGTGGCCATAAATCCAGGCACCACCACGTTGCTGCGGATGCCCAACTGGCCCCACTCGCGAGCAGTATCCTTCGAAAAGGCTTCCAAAGCACCCTTTGAGGAAGCATACATGGCCAAACCCTTGTAACCCGTATGAACACTGATGGACGAAATATGAATGATACTACCCTTGGTTTTGTGAAGCAGCATATTGCGGATGGCATACTTCGTAATCATCATCGGGGTGAACACGTTCACATCGTACATCGCTTTCAAACGATCGAGGTTGAGGTTGGTGACAATATCATCGTAGGCCACAGCTGCATTGTTCACATAGCCGTGGAGCACAATATCGTTGGTGATAAACTCTTTGAACACGCTCTTGCGAGCCCCTTCCGAGTCGGCCAAGTCAATGCTCTTGAAGAAGAGATGACCAGCATATTCGGCCTCCAAAGCCTTAAACTCATCGGTATATGAGCGAGCCACACCATACACGTTGTGTCCCTCGCGCAGCAACACTCTGCAAATTTCCAAGCCCACTCCACGTGAGCATCCTGTAACTAATATATTCATACTCTTTTCATTTTTCCGGTTCGCGTTAATGATATCTCATCAACAAATTTGATACGACGAGGCACTTTGAAGTCCTGCAACTGTGCGCCAAGTGCCTTTTTGATGTCCAGTTCCGTCAACTCAGTTCCAGCCTCAAGCACCACATCGGCACAAAGCACATTGCCGAGAATGGAATTGGCTTTGCCATAAACCATTGCCTGACGAACGCCCTCAATATCCTGAATGGCCACTTCCACTTCACCCGGGTTCACCTTATAGCCTCCCACGTTGATCAACTCGTTTTTGCGGCTCTTGAAGCGGAACAGGCCTTGTGCCTCATCCACCCACTCAATCAGGTCGCCCGAATGATAGTAATCGTCGGTAAACTTGAAACTATCGGAGCTACCCAAAAGCGATTTGTGAATCAGCAGCTCATCGTCCACCACCTTGAACTTATCTTTGATGGCTTCAGGAATCTGGAAGCAATCGCCCTTTGCGGCAAACAGCGAGCCCGCCTCGGTTGAGGCATACACGTTGTTGATCTTCGCATTGGGGAAAATCTTGGCGATGGAATCATAGAGGTGCTGGTCGGACTTCTCGCCTCCCAACGTCACACGCACCACACTTTCATAAGCCTGCTCAAACGGAAGCAGCAAACGATAGAACGTAGGTGTGGCTGACACATGGGTGATGCCTTTTTCGCAAATCTGCTGATAAACGTATTCGCGCGACTGGTTGAATACGTTCACCAAGGTGTTCTGATTCTCGAACGCTTGGAAGAACACTTGCAAGCCTGCCATGTGGGTGGGGTTGTAAGCGTAAGCCCAAATCTGACCTTGATACTTTTCACCCATGCGCACCGAGCGTGTTAGCGTGCAGATGCTATGCACCACCTTTTTGGGCTGACCCGTAGTGCCTGATGTGAAAATGGTGATTTCAGATTGGGAGACTTTCACTGCAGCCACCACTTCATCCATGCTTTGGAATGAAGCAGAAGCGATGCTTTCCGCCACATTGATCTTGCTTTCATCCAAGCCTTCAATCTCCGAAGGATTGATATCGGAATCGAGCAACACCAATGGCTTACTGGCAGCGAGTGCTTTAATCAAGTTGACGAAATAGGCATAAACGTCAGATGTCTTGTAATAGGGGTAATAACTTGCGTCCTTGTTAAGCGACCTCAGCAAGTCATCATAGCCATACGCCTTTCCGTTGTTGTAAAGGAACACCATTACTTCTCCAACTTTGCAAAGATTTCACCAACCGTGCTCACAAGGCCATCTTCGAAGATGTCGATGTCAAACTCATCTTCGATTTTGACGGTTAATTCTGCTAAATCAAAAGAAGTGAGACCTAAGTCCTCACGAAGTTTAGTGTCAGCACCAATGGTTTCAATAGGAGCCATGTTTTTGGCTGCACGTATTTCATTAAGAATGTCTAATACTTTCTTTCCCATATTTCATTTATTTATTGGCGAATAAAATTTTGTTTCACTCAGATCTGTCGCAATGCTACCCCAGGATAGTCCTACACCAAAACCAGACATAATAACTTTTTTTAAATCAAAGTTGTTCTCAACTGAGCAAAGATCAGACAACAACAATGGAATAGTTGAAGGGCCAGTATTTCCATAGTCTTTTACATTTACAGGAACTTTCTCTACGGGAACCTTGATGCGTTTTCGCACATAATCAACCATGAACTTATTGGCTTGGTGTAAACAAAACAATCCAACATCTTCTTTATTCCATTGCATAGACTCGAGCAGCCTATCAACATTTTTTGAGACCTGCATATTGGCAAAGTTGAATATTGCCATTCCATCCATATAAAGGTCATTTTTGGTTCGACCATTATTGTCGCTATCCCATTCAAGAACGGAAGTGCTTTCACTAACTGGCATCCGGAATCCACCTGCTGGAACAATTAGTCTTTCAGCTCCACTACCATCAGATTTGATATCAACCCCCATAGGGTTATTGCCTTTGCCTACAAGAGTAGCTGTACCGCAATCACCAAACACCAACCTAAGAGATTTGTCCTTTGGATTAATCATTTGAGATGTGGTATCCCCAGCAAGCACTAATACATTTTGACATGCGCCTGATGAAACCCATAATGCAGCTTGAAAAAGGCCATAAATATAGCCAGAGCAACCATAATGAATGTCAATACAAACTGTTTCCTTGGAAAGGCCCAGCCTATCTTGCAATGAAATCGAAGTTGCAGGAAGAATCCAGTCGGTTGTTTGGGAGACAAACACTAAACCATCAATTTCAGATTTGTCAATACCATGTTGAGAAACCAAGGCTTCTGCAGCATTAAAACACATATCAGATGAGGTCATTCCCTTATCTGCAATACGAACGCGCTCAACACCTGTTGTTTTGATGATATTCTTTACTTCTTGTTCCCCGTACTCATTGGCAAAGGTGAGCATCTCTACATTTGTTTTAGGCAACCAAGCATTGATGGCCTTTACTTGCACATTTTTAAGAATTGTCTTCATTTTCTTAGATTATTGAAGTGTGAAGCCACCATCCATTATGATAGTTGACCCTGTTGTAAAATTTGATGCATCGCTCAAAAGATATATGATTGACCAAGCAACTTCCTCAGGCTTGCCAAATCGTTTCATTGGATATCTTTGTCGTTCAGCATTCAATTGTTCTTCACTAATTGTACCAGCATCCAAAATATGGGTATCCACCATACCCGGTGCCACAGCATTGATACGGATATTCTTGCCAGCTAGGTCAAGTGCAGCATTTTTTACAAACCCGTTAATCGCACTTTTTGAAGTGCTATACAATACGTTGCCCAGCACAGCACAGCACAGCCCAGAAATCGAAGCCGTGAAAACCACTGAAGTTCCTTTCTGAAGCTTTTTGGTCTTTAGCAACCGTTGAAACAACAAGATAGGAGCAACTGTGTTTACTTCCAACTGCTGGCT
>Ga0310786_10002370_pt1 | contig 28877 bp, 33 predicted proteins | sample AusTroGonzalo_MG_FD_203881 | JGI IMG/M metagenome (GOLD analysis project Ga0310786, IMG submission 203881) | Bovine rumen microbial communities from tropical cattle in Woodstock, Queensland, Australia - Gonzalo_03 (v2) (version 2) | ecosystem: Host-associated > Mammals > Digestive system >...
TTTACTGTCTATTCCGTTACGAGCTTTCAACCCATTCAACTTGATTACTTTGCTCACTTTAGCTTTTACATCAGCCTTAATTCTAGCCTTTGCCTTAGGCGCGACCTTTTTAGCTTCAGTCTTTTCGCTAGCTTTAGCCTTTACTTTTGTTTTCACTTCTTTAGTTTCAGTCATTTGCAGTCTCCACTTTCACCAAGTGAGCAACCTTACGGATCATACCTCTTACGCAGGCATCATCTTTCAAGGTGGACTTCCTTCCGATTTTTCCTAAACCCAATCCCTTCAAACAAGCAATCTGGTTCCTTACGCATCCGATTTGGCTACCCGTCTGGGTAACAATCAAACTACTCGCTTTCGCTTTTTCCCTAACCATAACCATTCCTCACTTAAGATGCACGACGAGATGTTACTTCGCCAATTCTTTTACCTCTCTTCGCAGCAATGTATCTCGGAGATACAGTCGCTTTCAGGGCGTCAAATGTCGCTCTGACCATATTGTGCGGATTCGCAGATCCAATACACTTACTAACGACATCCTGGATTCCCAAAGCTTCGAATACCGCACGCATAGCACCACCAGCAATGATTCCTGTTCCAGAAACTGCCGAACGCAATACAACCTTACCTGATCCGAATCTCCCGAACACATCGTGGTGTAACGTACGACTCTCTCTCAATGGAATCCTTACCATGCACCTCTTCGCTTTTTCGGAAGCCTTCTTCACGGCATCTGAAACCTCTCTTGCTTTCCCAGTGGCGAACCCCACTCTACCTTTTCCGTCCCCGACGACGACTAAAGCAGAAAACGAGAACTTCTTTCCACCTTTCACAACCTTAGCGACACGATTTATTGCTACAAGTTTTTCAATGTAAGCTACTTCTTCACGACTCATAAATCTATCCCTTAAAATACCAATCCGCCGCTACGTGCACCATCAGCAAGAGCTTTCACTCTGCCATGATAGTTGAAACCACCACGGTCAAAAACAACTTCCCTGATTCCAGCCTCAATCGCTTTCGAAGCAATTAAAGCTCCAACTTTTGCAGCCGCTTCACAATTTGCTCTCTTATCGGATCTGAAGTTCTTCTCCATAGTAGATGCAGAGCATAAAGTCTTACCGCAGGAATCATCAATAATCTGAGCATACATATGACGTTCTGATCTAAAAACCGACAATCTCGGCTTTCCGAAAGTTTTACGACGTATCGCAAAACGCGCCCTTGCCGCTCTACGCTTAAAATTTTTACTAAATCTGGCCATGATTACTTCTTTTTCCCTTCTTTACGATAGACATACTGACCTTCAATGATAACTCCCTTACCTTTGTAAGGTTCCGGAGCTCTGAACTTCTGGATATTCTTGATAACCTCCCCTACTCTCTGGCTGTCCGCACCGGATACCACGATCGTAGTCGGGTTTTCGCAAGCTATCTTCAAATCTGCAGGAATTTCAAAAATCACATCGTGACTGTATCCCAACTGCAGAACCAAATTCTTGCCCTGAACACTGGCCTTGTAACCGACTCCAACCAAGCTAACTTTTTTGGAGAATACCTCAACCAACCCAGCAATTTTCTTCGCGACTATAGCTCTGCAGGTTCCCCACATAGCTCTTGCGTTCTTGCTTTCATCAACTGGCTTAAAAACTATTTTCTTATCAACGAGTTCTACCTTCACGCATTCAGCGACCTTGAACTCGAATCCGCCATTTTTACCTTTTCCTGAGACGATTCCGTCGTTTACCGTAACTGTAACGCCGGCCGGAATCTCTACGGGATGTTTTCCAATTCTAGACATCTTTAGAATACCTTACATAAAACTTCGCCACCGACATTCTCTTTCTTGGCCTCAGCATCGGACATGATTCCTTTTGATGTGGACAAGATGTAGATACCAAACCCGTTGTATACCGAATTAACTTTCTTAATTTTCGAGTAAACTCTACGGCTTGGCTTAGAAATTCTGTCTAACATATTAATCACTGGACGCCCTTCATAATATCTCAATTCTACTCTCAAGACATTGTGACCGTCTACTGCTGTTTCTTGGAAACCGTTAATATACCCTTCTCTCTCCAAGACTCGCAGTATTCCTGCTTTAACTTTGGATGATGGGATATCAACTGTTTCAAAATAGCGATTGCAAGCATTTTTAATTCTTGCAAGCATATCTGAAATAGGATCTGTCATCATTTTAGAAAAACTCCTTTTACCAACTTGCTTTACGTACGCCCGGAACCAATCCATCAGCGACCATTTCTCTCAACATAATACGAGATATGTTGAACTTTCTGTACACACCACGTGCACGCCCAGTAATCATACAACGATTTCTGATTCTTGTCGCCGATGAAGTTCTCGGCATCGCTGCTAATTTTAACTGAGCTTCGAAACGCTTCTCTGGAGCTACCGTCTTATCCTTGATAATAGCTTTTAATTCTGCGCGCTTCGCTTTCTTAGACTCCACTCTCTTGCGGATTCTTTTTGCTGATTCGATACTACTTAAACGAGCCATCTCAACCCCTTATGAAACAAATGGAAAATTAAAAGCCTTCAACAACTCTGCGGCGTGCGCATCGTTCCTGGTGCTTGTTACAATACAAACATCCAATCCGTGGATGTTATCAACACTACTGACGGCAACCTCAGGGAAAACAATCTGTTCCTTGATTCCGAAAGAGTAATTTCCGTTACCATCGAAAGCTTTCTTGGATAATCCACGAAAGTCTCTAACTCTCGGCAACGCAATGTTAATCAATCTGTCGAGGAATTCATACATTCTCTCTCCGCGAAGTGTCACCATCGCCCCGATCTTCTGTCCCTGACGCAACTTAAATCCTGCAATGGACTTACGAGCTGTAGTCATAACCGCCTTTTGTCCAGCGATCATAGTCAACTCATCAACAGCTTGCTTTACGTATTTGCTGTCAGCGACACCTTCACCCATACCCATATTGAGGACAATCTTAGTTAACGACGGGACCTCAAAATCATTCTTCAATCCAAGAGCTTTTTTCAGCTGCTGGACAACTTTTTCATTATAATAATCTCTTAAACGAGCCATTTTCTTCCCACGTTTAGTTTATTACAGAACCTGTACGCTTCGAAAAACGCACTTTCTTACCATCAACCATTTTCATCCCGATACGAGTTGGCTTGTCATCAGAAGAATCAATCAACATCACATTTGATGCGTGAATGGACTGCTCTTTCTCGATGATTCCGCCTGGATTGTTCATGGAAGGCTTTTGATGCTTTTTGCAAACATGAACGCCCTTAACCACGACTCTCCGCTCATCCCTCAAAACACGTAAAACTTCACCTTTTACGCCTCTGTCTTGACCGGCGATAACTTGTACCATATCGCCTTTCTTAATCCGCCATTTATTCATTTATAGCACCTCCGGAGCCAAAGATATGATTTTCATCATGCTCTTCGCTACACTGTCTTTTTTCATGTTCTTGTTCAAACGCAACTCTCTCGTCACCGGTCCGAAAACACGAGTTCCGATTGGCTCACCCTGCTTGTTGATCAAAACAGCGGCATTCTTGTCGAAACGAATCACGCTTCCATCTTTACGATGGATTGCAGAAGCTGTTCTTACAACCAAAGCCTGAACAACGTCACCTTCTTTCACCTTTCCGTGAGGAATTGCTTCCTTCACGGATGCAACGATGATGTCTCCGACTCTTGCGTATCTACGACCTGCTCCGCCGAGAACTTTAATGCACATAACTTCACGAGCACCGGAGTTATCCGCTACGTTTAACCGCGATTGCATCTGTATCATATCTAATTACTCCCCTCAGAATTATTGTTTACAACAATCCAACTTTTAGTCTTAGATATAGGACTGGATTCGCAAATCGCAACATTATCTCCGACATTACACTCATTCTTTTCGTCATGAGCATGAAACTTCTTTGTTACATTTATATATTTCTTGTAACGCGGGTGCAACACCTTTCTGGTAACAGCGACTGTAACAGTCTTGTCACGCGAGTTGCTTGTCACTACCCCTTCTAAAATACGCTTAGGCATCTTTCCCCTCACTGTTCTCCGATGATATTACACATTTTGCTACGTTTTTGCGAGCATTTTTTACAACATGTGCGGAAACACTTTCTCCAAGAACACGACGAAAACGTATCCTCATTCTTTCCAACCTTGCTGCATCCAACTCTGCGTTGGTTGTCTTTTCTTTCTTAGCCATTTACGCCTCCCTAACTATGATTTTAGTGGAGATCGGCAACTTAGCAGCAGCCAAGGACAATGCCTCTCTCGCCAAAGATTCATCAACACCATCCATCTCGAACATAATCGTTCCCGGACGAACTCGACAAACCCAACACTCGACACCACCTTTACCGCTTCCCATTCTGACTTCCGCCGGCTTCTTGGAAACAGGAACATCTGGATAAATCCTAATCCAAACTTTACCAACACGCTTCATGCATCTTGTAATCGTACGTCTTGCAGCCTCAATCTGCGCAGCTGTAACTCTGGCAGGTTCCAAAGCCTTCAATCCGTAAGATCCGTAGCTTAAAGTAAAACCTCGCGAAGCAATTCCGTGAATCTTTCCCTTAAATTGCTTCCTATATTTCATTTTGGCTGGAGATAACATATCTTATTCCCTCTCTTGTCTTTCACCGATACGCTTCGGTAAGAATATAGGCTTCACGTTGAACTGCTCACCTTTGTAAATCCAGACTTTAACACCGATCGCACCGTATGTAGTGTGAGCAGTTACAAATCCGTAATCAATATCAGCTCTCAATGTGTGAAGAGGAACTTGTCCTTCTCTGTACCATTCCATTCTGGCGATTTCCGCTCCGCCTAAACGACCAGAACAATTAACTCTGATCCCCAGTCCACCCGCTCTCAAAGCAGACTGCATCGCTCTTTTAACAGCTTTACGGAATCCGACTCTTTTTTCTAACTGAGAAGCAATGGAATCTGCGACTAACCTTGCATCGATTTCCGGCTTACGAATCTCGACGATATTCAAAGCGACATCTGATCCAACCAGCTTTATCAAGTCAGCACGCAATTTTTCAATTCCGTTTCCTTTTTTACCGATAACTATTCCAGGCTTTGCCGTGTGAATAGAGACAACAATTTTCTTCGCCATTCTCTCAACAGAAATCTTAGAAACCCCAGATTGACTTAATCTGTCGTTCAAAAACTTTCTAACTTCACAATCCTGGCGCAACAATTTCGCATACTCATTTTTGGAATACCAACAAGAATTCCAATTGCGAATAATTCCTAAACGAAGCGAATTCGGATTTACTTTTTGTCCCATCTTAACCCTCAGTCTCACATAGTACTACCGTCAAACGGCTAAATCTCTTGCGAATAGGTGCTCCGCTACCCTTCGCACGAGCCATAAATCTCCTGAGTACGACAGCTTTCCCGACATAAGCTTCTTTCACAGTCAACAGATCAATGTCAAGAGAATGATTTGCCTCGGCATTAGCTACCGCGGACAAAAGAGTCTTCCTAACATCTTGAGCTACAGCTCTTTTACAAAATTTCAAAGCATCCAAAGCTTTGGATACAGACATTCCCCTGATCATCTTAGCGACAAGATTCACCTTACGAGGAGATGCCAAAACCATCCTGTCTTTTGCAATTACATCGACAGAAGTTGGTTCGATTCTCAATCTTTTTGCCATAATAACTCCTCTTACTTCTTATTGGCCGCCTTATCACCCGAATGACCGTTAAACGTACGAGTTGGAGCAAACTCACCCAATTTGTGACCAACCATTTCTTCGGTCACCAACACCGGGATAAACTTGCGTCCGTTATGCACATTAAAAGTCACTCCGACGAAATCAGGTATCAACGTAGAACGTCTTGACCACGTCTTAATAGGATCACGGCGCCCCGATTCCAATAATGCCTTCACTTTTTTCATCAAATATCCGTCTACGAACGGACCTTTCCATACTGAACGAGCCACAATCTCACCTATTTTTTTCTACGCGTCAAAATAAACTTATCGGATGGCTTTGCCTTCCTTCTGGTCTTGTAACCTTTCGTTGGCTTACCCCACGGAGTAACTGGCTGCCTACCGCTCTTGGTCTTACCTTCACCACCACCATGCGGGTGATCAACCGGGTTCATTGCCGAACCTCTGTTAAATGGACGCCAGCCCAACCAACGACTTCTTCCGGCCTTACCGAGAACAATGTTCTTCTGATCCGGATTTGAAACTGCGCCTATAGTAGCACGGCACTCTCCGTTTATCAACCGTACTTCTCCGGAAGATAATTTAACAATAACTTTACCAGAATCTCTTCCGACAATCTGACCATAAGTTCCTGCCGCTCTCGCGAATTGAGCTCCCTTTCCCACGCGGAATTCAATATTGTGGACAACCGTACCAACAGGAATGTTGATCATCTTCATGCAATTACCGACTTTCACATCCGTTTTATCCGCAGAAACAACAACATCACCGACAGAAAGCTTTTGCGGAGCAATAATGTAAGAATATTCTCCGTCTTTGTACTTAATCAAAGCGATAAAAGCAGTCCTGTTCGGATCATATTCGATACGCTCGACAACAGCTTCGACATCAAACTTATTTCTCACAAAATCGATAAAACGATATAACTTCTTGTGACCGCCACCTCTGTGCCAAGATGTGATGTGACCGTGAGCGTTTCGCCCTCCAGTCGAGGACTTTCCGCAAACTAGCCCCTTATATGGTCTTCCTTTCCATAATGAAGAGTGATCAACCAAGACCATTCCTCTCGTGCCAGGTGTAACTGGTTTATATGATTTTAAAGCCATTAGATTCCACCCTCATAATTTATAGTGCCTTCTGCTAAGCGAACCATAGCAAATCTCGTAGACTTAGTTTCACCGTACTTTCCTCGGAATGTTTTCTTTTTTCCGCTTCTGTTCAGAACGTTTACGCTAGCCACTTTTACATTGAATACCTTCTCAACTGCTCTTCTTATATCGAGCTTTGTTGCTTTCGGATTCACCTTAAAGACGTGAGTACCGGCCGCGGCATTCATCGACTTTTCTGTCATCACAGGGACAATTAAACAATCGTACTCTGATATCATAATCTTATCCTAAACGTTCTTGAATCTTTTCAACAGCACTTCTGGTAAGTACTATCTTCTCATGTCTCAATCCATCGTACACATTCAAACCAATCGTCGGAAGAACATCTATACGATACAAATTGGAACATGCTTGTCTGAAATTACTGAAATCTCCAAAATCTACGAACAAAGCTGACTTCAAATCTAACTTACTCAACATAGCGGACAAATCCTTTGTCTTATTCGTAGCTAAATTCAAATCTTCGCAGACAACAAGGTTATTCTCTTTCATCTTCAAAGACAACATCGAACGAAGAGCTAACTCCCTTACCTTCTTGTTAATTTTGAAGTCGTGAGATCTCGGAGTAGGTCCAAAAACAACTCCACCACCAACAAAAATATTCGCGGTACGAGCTCCGTGACGCGCTCTACCAGTCCCCTTCTGTCTGTACAATTTCTTGGAAGTCCTACTTACATCACTGCGACCTTTTACAGCATGAGTTCCAGCTTGTCTTCTCGCCAGCTGCCATCTTACAACGTCAGCCAAACTCTCGGTTTTCGGTTCAATGCCGAACACGGAATCGTTAAGCACAATATCGCCACTTTTTGTTCCATCTAATTTTATAACTTGAAGTTTCATTATTGCTGATTCCTCTTTACTGCATCTCTAACCAAAACGTAACTTCCTTCAGCTCCAGGTACACCTCCTTGAATCAAGAGCAAATCCCCGTCAACGCCATAAACTTTCATATTTTGGACAGTTACAGTGTCACATCCCAAATGTCCGGCCATTCTCTTTCCCTTGAAAACTTTACCCGGATCTTCTCTGTTACCGGTCGAACCATGACTTCTGTGAGAAATAGAAACACCGTGAGTAGCTCTCAAACCACCAAAATTGTGTCTCTTCATACCACCAGCAAAACCTTTACCGATGCTGGTTCCCGTAACATCCACATACTGACCAGCCACAAAGAATTCTGCGCCGTAAGTCGTACCTACAGCTGGAAATTCTGCCGCTGTCATACGGAATTCTTTCAACTTCTTGTAGAACTTTCCGCCTAATGCTTTGAAATATCCCTGCATTGGCTTAGTTAATCTATGTTCTTTTGTTTCTTCAGTTCCGACGACAACAGCTTCATATCCATGCTTCTCTATTGTCTTGTGAGACAGCACCTCATGCTGTTCCACTTTCAAAACTGTTACGGCATATTGACGTCCGTCATCTGCGATAACTCGCGTCATGCCGAGCTTTTTTCCTATCAATCCTGAACGCATGTCTTTATTTACCTAAAATTTTGATTTCAACATCAACACCGGCAGCTAACTCTAACTTCATAAGAGCATCAACTGTCTGCGGTGGACAATCTACGATATCCACTAATCTCTTGTGAGTTTGTAATTCAAATTGCTCACGAGACTTCTTATCGATATGAGGTGAGCGCAACACCGTGAAGCGCTCAATCCTGTTTGGTAAAGGTACGGGACCACGAACGCGCGCACCCGTCCTCTTCGCTGTCATAACGATCTCATTCGTCGAATAATCTAGTATTCTGTGATCATACGCTCTCAGACATATACGAATGCATTGCGCGTCCATAACTCCTCCCTATTAAGCGATAATCTTAGTTACAACACCAGCACCGACGGTACGACCACCTTCACGAATAGCAAATCTCAGCCCTTCGTTCATAGCGATTGGTGCGATCAATTCGACAGACAATCTTACGTTATCTCCCGGCATAACCATCTCGACGCCATTCTGTAATGTAACGTTTCCGGTCACGTCAGTTGTTCTGAAGTAGAACTGCGGACGGTATCCGTTGAAGAATGGTGTGTGACGTCCACCTTCATCCTTATTCAAGATGTAGACCTCACATTCAAACTTGGTGTGCGGAGTAATCGTTCCAGGAGCAGCCAAAACCTGTCCTCTCTCAACTTCCTCACGCTTCGTACCACGCAACAAACAACCCAAGTTGTCTCCTGCCTCACCCTGGTCTAACAACTTACGGAACATCTCGATTCCGGTAACAACTGTCTTCTGAGTCTCTTTGATTCCGACGATTTCGACTTCATCTCCGACTTTAATTACACCACGCTCAACACGTCCAGTAACAACTGTACCACGTCCTGAAATGGAGAACACGTCCTCGATTGGAAGCAAGAATGGCTGATCCTTTGGACGGTTTGGCTGAGGAATGTAACTGTCAACAGCTTCCATCAATTTCAAAATTGCATCTCTTCCGATTTCATCGTTCTTTCCTTCCAATGCGCAGAGAGCACTTCCTTTAATGATAGGAATTTCATCTGCTGGGAAGTCATATTTCGCTAAAGTGTCTTTAATTTCCATCTCAACGAGTTCTAACATCTCTGGATCATCAACCATATCAACCTTGTTGATGAATACGACCAAAGCTGGAACTCCAACCTGACGAGCTAACAAGATGTGCTCTTTTGTTTGAGGCATAACACTGTCTGTTCCGGAAACAACCAAGATGGCTCCATCCATCTGAGCAGCACCCGTAATCATGTTCTTAACATAGTCAGCGTGACCCGGGCAGTCGACGTGAGCATAGTGTCTCTTGTCAGTTTCATATTCAACGTGAGCAGTAGAAATCGTGATACCACGTGCTCTTTCTTCCGGTGCCTTGTCGATCTGATCATAAGCAGTAAAATCTGCTCCACCCTTTTCTGCTAAAATCTTAGTAATAGCAGCTGTTAAAGTGGTCTTACCGTGGTCAACGTGACCAATGGTACCAATATTACAATGTGGCTTAGACCTTTCATATTTGGCTTTACTCATTATTTTCTCCTAATTATTCACCTTTTACCAAACCTTTATGCTCAGCTATAATCTTATCCGCTACATTAGATGGCACAGCATCATAACGAGCAAACTGCATAGTATACTGAGCTCTCCCCTGGCTCATAGAACGCAAATTGTTCACGTACCCAAACATCTCCGCCAAAGGTACTTCTGCCGAGATTACGCGAGCATTGGCTCTCTGATCCATTCCGACAACTTGTCCACGACGGCTGTTCAGATCTCCGATAATGTCCCCCATATAATCCTCAGGAGTTACTACCTCCACAGTCATAATAGGTTCAAGAATCTTCGCTCCGCACTTCGTCATCGCCTCTCTGAATGCTCCTCTAGCAGCGATTTCGAACGCTAAGACGCTAGAGTCAACATCGTGATAAGCTCCATCGACAAGTGTACATTTCACTCCAACTATCGGGAAACCGATCACACAACCTGATTCAGCAATGCTGTTTAACCCTTTCTCGACACCAGGAATATACTCTTTTGGAACCGCTCCTCCAAAAATCTTACTTTCAAACGCCAATCCATTTGAATAATCAGACGGTTCGAATTGTAAAACAACTCGAGCGAACTGTCCAGCACCTCCCGATTGTTTTTTGTGAACGTAATCGATCTGAGCCGGTTTCGAAATCGTCTCTCGATAAGCAACCTGCGGAGCACCAACATTTGCGTCAACTTTGAACTCTCTCTTCATACGATCAACAATGATTTCAAGGTGTAACTCACCCATTCCCTTAATGATCGTCTGACCCGTTTCAGTGTTTGAAGCAACTCTGAAGGAAGGATCTTCCGCCGCCAATCTCGCCAAAGCATTACCCATTTTCTCTTGGTCTGCTTTCGACTTTGGCTCGACAGCAACCTCGATAACCGGGTCAGGGAATTCCATCTTCTCCAGCAAAATTTTACCGTTTGCGGAACACAAAGTGTCTCCCGTCGTCGTGATTTTCAATCCGCAAACCGCAACAATATCTCCAGCATAAGCCTCCTTGATATCCTCTCGGTTGTTTGCGTGCATCAACAGCATACGACCAACTCTCTCCCTTTCGCCCTTTGTAGAGTTCTCGATGTAACTTCCTGACTCCAACTTTCCGGAGTAAATACGGACGAAAGTCAATGACCCGACAAACGGGTCCGTCATAACCTTAAACGCTAAAGCAGCCAGCGGCTCATTATCATCCGGCTTACGGACAACTTCGGAATCATCATCGACGCTGATTCCTTTTATGCTTCCGATATCCAACGGAGACGGTAAGAAATCAACAACACCGTCCAATAATGTCTGAACACCTTTGTTCTTGAAAGCACTACCGCAGAATACAGGAACAAAAGCTCCGCTGATAACACCTTTACGGATGCAGGCTTTCAACTGATCCAAAGTCGGCTCTTTCCCTTCAAGATATGCTTCCATGATCGCATCATCTTGCTCAACAGCTGTTTCAATCAACTGCTGGTGATATTCTTCTGCTTTTTCTTTCAAATTCGCCGGAATATCAAGGATCTCATACTTCGCTCCCATGGTTTCGTCTTTCCAATGGTAAGCTTTCATTGTCAACAAATCGACAACACCTATGAAATCGCTTTCGCAACCATCTGGTAACTGCATAACCAACGGCTTCGCACCCAAACGATCAACAATCATATCCACACAACGGTAGAAATTCGCGCCGGTACGATCCATTTTGTTAACAAAACAGATTCTCGGAACGTGATATTTATCCGCCTGACGCCAAACGGTCTCAGACTGAGGCTCAACACCTGCAACACCGTCAAAAACGGCAACTGCTCCATCCAAAACTCTTAGAGAACGCTCAACCTCAACCGTGAAGTCAACGTGTCCCGGGGTATCAATGATGTTAATTCTGTGATTTCTCCAGTAACAAGTAGTTGCAGCAGAAGTAATAGTGATACCTCTCTCCTGCTCCTGCTCCATCCAGTCCATGGTGGCAGCACCATCATGAACCTCCCCCAACTTGTGGGACTTTCCTGTGTAGAATAAAATTCTTTCGGTCGTCGTAGTCTTACCAGCATCAATGTGAGCCATGATACCGATATTTCTATAATCTTTGATAGGCGTTGTTCTACTCATGATTACCACCTGTAATGAGCGAATGCTTTGTTAGCTTCAGCCATCTTGTGAGTATCTTCTTTCTTCTTGATAGCTCCGCCTCTGTTGTTGTAAGCATCTAACAATTCCCCTGCCAACTTTAAGGTCATTGTTTTCTCAGAACGCTTACGCGCATTAGCAATAATCCAACGAATAGCTAAAGCCTGTGATCTTTCAGCTCTGACTTCGACAGGCACCTGATAAGTAGCACCTCCAACACGACGAGATTTTAACTCAACCGACGGACCGACATTGGATAAAGCCTCTTCAAAAACCTCCAATCCCGGTTTATTCGACTTTTTCTGAATGAAATCAAAAGCATCATGCAAAATTCTCTCTGAAACGGACTTCTTTCCGTCATACATCGCTGTGTTAACAAACTTTGTAACAACAACGCTCTTAAATTTCGGATCAGGTAAAACTTCCCTTTTTTCCGCTGCTCTTCTACGTCCCATATCTTCCTCTTATTATTTTGGTCTCTTGACACCGTACTTAGATCTTCCCTGACGTCTATCTTTCACGCCCTGAGTATCCAAAGCACCACGAATAATATGATATCTTACACCTGGAAGGTCCTTAACACGTCCACCTCTAATCAGAACAACAGAGTGTTCTTGCAAGTTGTGTCCCTCACCTGGAATATAACAAGTGACTTCAAATCCGCTCGTCAATCTAACACGAGCAATCTTTCTTAATGCCGAGTTTGGCTTCTTTGGTGTAACGGTTGTAACACGTGTACACACACCTCTCCTTTGCGGACACGACAAAAGAGCCGGAACTTTGTTCCTCTTCGCTAAGTCCTTACGAGGACTTCTTATCAATTGATTAATTGTTGGCATAACGCCCCTTCCTTTTTAATATTACTCTACAGAGCTTGTATGCTAAAACACAGTGTTTTAGTTGTCAAGCCCTGCTTTCCCTGATTAACTAAATAGAAGCTTTTCCTTCTATCGAGTTAACCGAACCTCCGCTGCTTATTTCATTCATGGCTTCCGCATCACGAACTAACGCAGTCTTTCTTACCTTTCCGATAACAAATCCAGTTCCCGCAGGAATTAATCTACCAACCAGAACGTTTTCCTTCAAACCTCTCAGTCTGTCAACTTTTCCGGTGATAGCCGCCTCCGTAAGAACTCGAGTCGTCTCTTGGAAAGATGCGGCAGAAATGAACGATCTCGTCTGCAAAGATGCTTTCGTAATACCTTGCAGAACAGGACGTGCCGTTGCCGGCCTTCCGCCTTCTTTGATAACTCGCTCATTTTCTTCTTTGAAATCCAATCGGTCTACTTGTTCGCCTGTTAAGAACGTTGTATCGCCCGGAGCTTCTACACAAACCTTCTGTAACATCTGACGAACAATGATTTCAATGTGCTTATCGTTAATCTTCACACCTTGCAACCTATAAACATCCTGAATTTCATTCACAAGATAATTAGCAAGTTCTTCAACTCCCAAAACTTTCAAAATGTCATGTGGATCTTTGTTACCTTCAATAAGAACATCTCCTTTTGCAACAATATCTCCTTCACGAACAGCTGCCTGTCTCCATCTCGGAACAAGATATTCAACTGGATTCAAATTCTCATCTTCCGGATGAATAATAATCCTCTTTTTGTTTTTGTAATCCTTTCCGAACTCAACTCTTCCATCAAATTCACTGATTATTGCCGGATCTTTTGGTACTCTCGCTTCGAACAATTCAGAAACTCTCGGCAAACCACCTGTGATATCTTTCGTCTTAGTAGATTCTCTCGGCATACGAGCTAAAACATCACCGACTTTCACCTTGTCACCATTTCTCACTGCGATATTTGAATCCACCGTCAAGAAATATTTAACCTCCTGTCCGCTCGGCAATAAAATCGGATTGCCTTTCCCATCTTTCAGAACGATTCTCGGCTTCAAATCCGCATATCTTGCTTGCTGACGCCAATCAGAAACAACATATGTCGAAACACCAGTAGACTCATCAACAGATTCTTTCAAAGAAATTCCATCAACCAAGTCAAGATACTGGACAACACCTTCCCTTTCGCTGATGATTGGAGAGGTAAACGGATCCCAATCCGCCAATTTACCACCTTTCTGAACTTTATCTCCGTCGTTAACATACAAACGAGAACCAAACGGCAACTTGTGGTGAGCTCTCTCCTTACCTTTATCATCACACAAAACGATTTCGGTATTTCTGTTCATGACAATCTTCTGACCATCACTGTTCGTAACAGTTTTCTCTCCTCTCAAAGAGATCTTTCCGTCATAAGTCGCATCAACAGATGACAACTCTGTACCTTTCTGAGCAGTACCTCCAACGTGGAACGTACGCATTGTCAGCTGAGTACCAGGTTCACCGATGGACTGAGCAGCAATAACTCCGACTGCCTCACCAATGTTAACTTTCTTACCTCTTGCAAGGTCACGCCCATAACATTTTGCACAGATTCCTGTTTCACATTCACAAGTCAGAACCGATCTAATACGAATTTCATTGATACCTGCGGCTTCAATTTTCTTAACAGCTTCTTCGTCAATGATTTCTCCGGCTTTCGTGATAATCTCTTGAGTACTTGGATCCTTCAAATCCTCAACAGGAGTTCTTCCCAAAACTCTTTCGGTTAGCGGAGCAATAACATCTCCTCCGGAAATGATATCCCTGATAATGATACCCTTATTCGTTCCGCAGTCGTCTTTTTCAATGACACAGTCCTGGGAAACATCAACCAAACGACGAGTTAAGTATCCGGAGTTCGCTGTCTTCAATGCTGTGTCAGCCATACCTTTTCGAGCTCCGTGAGTCGAAGTGAAGTATTCCAAGACCGACAGACCTTCTTTGAAGTTCGAGATAATTGGAGTCTCGATAATCTCACCCGAAGGCTTCGCCATAAGTCCTCTCATACCAGCAACCTGTCTCATCTGAGCCAAAGATCCTCTAGCACCTGAATGAGCCATCATATACATTGCGTTTAGCGGTTTTCCAGGTTCAGGAGAAGATAATCCCTTCAACATGACATCCGCAACTTTGTCACTGCAAGACGCCCAAGCATCAACAACTTTGTTGTATCTTTCACCTGCGGTAATAAGACCATCCATATACTGCTTTTCGTATTCAGCAACAACCTTCTTAGTCTTGTTAACGATATCCTTCTTTTGAGAAGGAACAACCAAGTCATCCTTACCATAAGAAACCCCTGATTTTGTCGAGTACAAATATCCGAGATCCTTCAACCTATCTGAGAAAATAACAGCACTCTTCTGTCCGCAAACATTGTAAATTCTCTGAACAATTCCTGCGGATTCCTTATTCGTAATTAATTTATTAATTAGATCAAACTTTATCTCAGGATGTTTTGGAACGATCTGCCATAAAATCATACGTCCAGGAGTCGTGTTCACAGTAATGAGTTTTATCGATCCATCTGGCTGTGCTTGATCATAACGAGCCTTAATCTTTGCATGCAAACTCACTACTTTATCCTGCAAAGCCTGCTCGATTTCCCCAATGGATGAGAAAATCATACCTTCACCCGGCTCACCATCTCTTTCCATGGTGATGTAATAAACACCCAAGGTAATATCCTTAGTCGGCAAAATGATTGGCTTACCGCTAGACGGACTCAAGATATTGTTCGTAGACATCATAAGAACACGAGATTCTAACTGAGCTTCCAGAGACAAAGGAACATGAACCGCCATTTGGTCTCCGTCGAAGTCAGCATTGAAAGCCGTACAAACTAACGGATGCAATTTGATCGCTTTACCTTCAACTAATACCGGTTCAAACGCCTGAATACCCAATCTGTGCAAAGTCGGAGCACGGTTCAACAAAACCGGATGCTCTTTAATAACCTCTTCAAGAATATCCCAAACTTCCGGTCTTTCTTTTTCGACCATTCGTTTCGCCGCTTTCAAAGTCGTAGCGAACCCATATCTTTCCAAACGCGAGTAAATAAACGGCTGAAATAACTCCAAAGCCATCTTCTTCGGAAGTCCGCACTGATGTAACTTTAATTCAGGTCCAACGATAATAACCGAACGTCCCGAATAATCGACTCTCTTACCCAACAAGTTCTGACGGAAACGACCCTGCTTACCTTTCAGCATGTCGGATAATGATTTCAAAGGACGCTTTCCCGTTCCGGTAATCACCCTTCCTCTGCGACCGTTGTCAAACAGAGCGTCAACAGCCTCCTGAAGCATTCTTTTTTCATTTTTTACGATAATTTCCGGAGCTCTCAGTTCAAGAAGTCTTTTCAAACGATTGTTTCTGTTAATAACACGGCGGTATAAATCGTTCAAATCCGAAGTAGCGAATCTTCCGCCATCTAATGGAACCAACGGACGCAACTCAGGCGGAATAACCGGAATACACTGTAAAATCATCCACTCAGGACGCGTGTTTGAACCAATAAAAGATTCTATCAACTTCAATCTTTTAACCAAACGGCGACGCTTCATGTCAGAAGTAACCGTCTTCAGCTCTTCGCGCAGACGATCTTTTTCACCTTGAAGATCGACCTTCGCAAGCATATCTCTCAGAGCTTCCGCACCAATACCAGCGGTAAAAGTGTCTTCCCCAAACTCATCTTGCGCTCTATAATATTCTTCCTCAGTAATTAACTGATACTGAGCAAATGGAGTCAATCCCGGATCGATTACTACATAGTTCTCAAAATAAAGAATTTTCTCCATTTCGCTGGAAGTAATATCCAACAACAATGCAATTCTGCTTGGAGGTGATTTCGTAAACCAAATATGAGCGACAGGAGCGGCCAACTCAATGTGTCCCATACGCTCCCTTCTAACTTTGGAAAGAGTAACCTCAACTCCACATTTCTCACAGATAACACCACGATACTTCATTCGCTTGTATTTTCCGCAGAGACATTCGTAGTCCTTTACAGGTCCAAATATCCTGGAGCAAAACAAACCATCTCTCTCCGGCTTGAAGGTTCTGTAGTTGATAGTTTCAGGTTTTTTTACCTCACCAAAAGACCATGACCTAATTCTTTCAGGACTGGAAATCGAAACCTTTATGGAATCGAAAGTATTTAAGTTATTTACCTGCCCAAAAACTTTTTGTAACTGATTAGCCATATTATTCCTCTTTAAACTAAGCTTCTATCTCAGTATTGTGATCAACTGCATCCTGCTGGAATTCAAAATTCAATCCCAAACCACACAACTCTTTCATAAGAACGTTGAAGGACTCCGGAATTCCCGGAATGATATTCTCTTCGCCCTTAATGATTGATTCGTAAGCCTTTGTTCTTCCGGTAACATCATCAGATTTAACGGTAAGAATCTCTTGCAAGGTATAAGCAGCACCGTAAGCCTGTAACGCCCAAACCTCCATCTCTCCGAATCTTTGACCTCCAAATTGAGCCTTACCACCCAACGGTTGCTGAGTAACAAGACTGTAAGGTCCGATAGAACGCGCGTGAATTTTATCATCAACCATGTGGTGTAATTTCAACATGTATATACATCCGACTGTAATTTCACGATCGAAATACTCACCTGTACGACCATCAATCAATCTCATCTGACCAGATCCACTCAAACCGCAGGATTCAAGGGACTTAACAATATCACTTTCTCTGGCTCCATCGAAAACAGGAGTCGAAACGGGAACACCATCTACAACATGGCTCGCTAACTCCGCGACTTCATAATCGCCCATCGCATCAATATCTTTTTTCTCATCAGGCTTGTCGTAAATATCCTTCAACTGAGCGCGAAGATTTGCCATGAGTTCCTCATCCGACTGAACCTTCTCAATAACTTCACGAACTTTGCGCCCGAGACCTTTCGCCGCCCAACCCAAGTGAGTCTCCAAGATTTGTCCGACATTCATACGGGAAGTAACACCCAACGGATTCAAAATGATGTCCAAAGGAGTTCCATCTTCCATATGTGGCATGTCCTCAACCGGAACAATTTTAGAAACAATACCTTTGTTTCCGTGACGTCCTGCCAGCTTGTCTCCCGGTTGTAACTTACGCTTATCCGCAACATAGACTTTCACAACTTTCAGAACACCAGGTGCCATTTCGTCACCCTTTTTCAATTTTTCAACTTTCTTTTCGAAATTCTTCTGTAGTTGAGCCAAAATCGCGTTGAAATCGCTGTGTAATCCGGCAATCGCTTTCGCTGTCCTCTTATCAGCAACAACAATCTCTCTCCACTGACCTCTGGTCATAGAATCAAGGTACTCTTCTGTGACAATTTTGTCTTTCGATCTGACAGGAGCAGAAGAAATGGTCTGACCAAGCAACTTCTCCCTCAATCTACCATAGTAAGTCGACTCAAAAATCTTCCTTTCAGCATCCATATCGTTTTTATAAGACTCTATCTCCTTCTGCTCAATCGCAAGAGATCTCTCATCCTTCTCAACACCGCTTCTGGAAAAAATTTTAACGTCAACAACGGTACCCTTTACTCCTGGAGGCAGACGCAACGATGAATCTTTAACATCAGATGCTCTTTCACCGAATATAGCTCTCAAAAGCTTCTCTTCAGGAGTCATCAACGTTTCACCTTTCGGAGTAACTTTACCGACAAGAATATCTCCTGCCTGAACCTCCGCTCCGATATGAACAATTCCGGCTTCATCAAGATTCTTCAACGCATCATCGGACACATTCGGAATATCTCTTGTGATTTCTTCGTTACCCAACTTAGTGTCACGAGCCATAACTTCAAATTCTTCGATGTGAATTGAGGTAAAGTAATCATCTTGAACTAATCTCTCAGAAATAACAATAGCGTCCTCGAATGTATAGCCGTGCCAGGACATGAATCCGACGGTCACATTGTGTCCCAACGCTAACTCACCCAACTCAGTCGCTGATCCATCGGCAATAACATCTCCGACTTTAACGACATCGCCTTTTTTCACCAACGGTTTCTGATTGATACAGCTACTCTGATTCGCTCTCTGAAACTTTCTTAAATTGTAAATATCAACACCGACATTAGCGCCATCTCCCGCCGCTCTTACAACGATTCTATCCGCATCGACTTGATCAACGACACCATCATGCTTTGCTAACACTGTAACTCCGGAGTCCCTGGCAACAGCTGACTCCAAACCAGTTCCAACCAACGGAGCTTGAGCTCTCAACAAAGGAACCGCCTGCCTCTGCATGTTCGCACCCATAAGAGCACGGCTGGCGTCGTCATTCTCCAAAAATGGTATCAAAGCCGCAGCAATAGAAATAATCTGCTTTGGGGAAACATCGATAAAATCAATTGTCTCTCTTGGGGCATTGATAAATTCTCCGTTTCTTCTGCAAGCGACAAAATCGTCCTTAAATCTCCCATCAACAGTAAGATTTGCATTCGCCTGAGCTATCGTGTGTTCTACTTCCTCCATGGCAGACAAATAAAGAACTTCATCTGTAACTTTACCATCAACAACTCTTCTGTAAGGAGCTTCAATAAATCCATACTTATTAATTTTTGCGAAAATAGCTAATGAGTTAATCAAACCAATGTTTTGTCCTTCAGGAGTTTCAATTGGACAGATACGACTGTAATGAGTAGTGTGAACGTCTCGAACATCGAATCCCGCTCTGTCTCTGGTCAAACCTCCAGGTCCCAATGCAGAAATACGTCTCTTGTGAGTAATCTCTGCCAAAGGATTGATCTGATCCATAAACTGAGACAACTGAGACAAACCAAAAAATTCTTTCAAAACCAAAGAAACAGGCTTTGCATTAATGATGTCATTTGGAGCCGAGTTTTCAACATCAATAGAGGACATCCTTTCGCGAACGGCCCTCTCCATACGAAGAAGCCCAACTCGGAACTGGTTCTCCAACAACTCACCCACACAACGAACACGTCTATTGGCCAAGTTATCAATATCATCAACTACACCAACACCATCCTTCAATTCGTGTAATATTTTCAAAATCCTAAGAATGTCGTCTTTCGTCAAGATCCCCAAATTCTCAGATCTATTTACTCCGATACGACCATTCATCTTCACTCTACCGACCGAGGACAAATCATAACGATCCGGATTGAAGAACATATTGTAGAATAACTCCTGAGCACTATCAACAGTTGGTGGTTCTCCCGGACGCATAATCCTAAACAACTCAAATAAAGCTTCTTCACGGTTCGTGCATTTATCCGCAAGCAAAGTGTTTCTGATATATCCCCCAACCTCAGCGTGGTCGATATTCAAAACAGAGAAACTGTCATTAAATGTCGTAATCTTATTGAGAAGATCTTCATCCAGTTCGTCTCCAGCTTCAGCAATAACCAAACCATTGGTCGGATCAATAATATCAAAAGCGTTATAACGACCGAACAATTCCTCCGCAGCAACAACTATTCTCTTCGTTCCCTGCTCCAATATTTTCTTTATAACCCTGGAAGTAAGTTTCGTCCCCGCTTCAGCGACGACGTTACCCTGCTCTGCATCGATTAAATCCCTGTCGAGCTTTACTCCCTTCCAGTGATCCGGAACAAACTTTCTAGATAACAGTCCCGTCTTTTCAAATTTAACCTCAAAACTATCGTAAAAATAAGAAAGGATCTCTTCCTTGTCCATCCCGTAAATCTCTGATGACTTAAATTCCTTATCTGGATTCTCCGCTCTCACCTTCTCGGTATAAGCAGAATCCAAAGCCATCAATAAAGTCGTAACTAAAATTTTTCTTCTACGGTCGATTCGACAATAAATCTGATCTTTCGCATCAAACTCGAAATCCAGCCATGCTCCTTTGTAAGGAATAATGTGAGCAGCAAATAAATACTTTCCCGAAGAATGAGTTTTTCCTCCATCATGATCGAAAAACACACCCGGAGACCTTTGCATTTGCGAAACAACTACTCTTTCTGCGCCATTAATGATAAAAGTTCCATCATCCGTCATAACAGGCATATCACAAATATAGACATCCTGCTCTTTTATGTCCTTAATTTCCTTTTGCTCGGCACCCTCTTCTACATCCCAAACAATCAGACGGAACGTCGCCCTGAGAGGAACCGCGTAAGTCAGTCCTTTATTACGACATTCTTCCTCTGTGTATTTCGGCTCATCAAAATGATATTCCACGAAATCAATTTGAGCCTTTCCTGATGAATCCGTGATTGGAAACGTACTCTTAAACGCCTCCGTAAGACCTATATCATTTCTCAATCCATCCATTTTATCAGCATGAAGAAACGACTCATAAGACGTCTTCTGCAAATCTATAAGATTCGGAAGCTTTGCAACTTCTTTTATTCTTCCGAAATTTTTTCTAAACCTTTTACGCTCGGTGAACGTTCTGACCATATTGAGACCCCTGCAACTAATAGAAATAGACCAAAAAGGTCATGCTTATCTCCTCCAGTAAGCATACAGACTTAAAATACCTATTTAAGTACAAAAATACAAGAGCCTCTCATCTATTAGCTCTCGATTTTCGGAGTATTATATTTGATCAGAAATATATTGTAAACAACTAATGTTAATGAGTTACAAACCAAATTGCTTGTTTTCGGACAACAGGAGGAATTTTCTTTACAAATTCACGATACACATTAGGATCTCTTTCCAACGGCTTTTTGAAACAAGCTGACCAGAGTAATGAATCGGCACAAGCCGCCATTACTATCACAACAGACATCAAAATCACTCGTGTTTTCATTGTAAACCAGTCTGGGAAAGGTTCTTTCGGAACAGTTTTCGCTTCTTCGTCTTTGTTTATATAAATTATTAGCGGTTCAATAACCGCCATAAAACATAAATATGAAACAACATATCCCAAATCCGAATGTAGCGAAAATCTCGCCCCAACAACCCACCTTAATGAAGGATAAAGGATCAAAAAAATGAATACGAACGCTAACAGCCTGAAAGTTCGAGGTTCAACATGAAAAGAACCAAAATACATCGTCTTATCTGAACGTAAAAAACCACGGCAATCATGATTAAAATACGCCAAAAACTCCGCAAATATCGGTGAAAATACCATAGCAATGATGCAAGTTCCGATCATATCTCCCTTCCCTTCATCGCTCAAAGTATCAAAAAATGGTTAAAGGGAAGTTAATATTTTTATTTTTTTAACAAAAATTTAATTTAATCCACAATCACTCTTCATCACCTTAACCATTGTATTTACGCACTTTTCCCAAGAAAATTCTTCAGCTCGAGCCAAACCTTTTTCCCGATTCGCTTTTCTCAATTGCGGATTGAAATAATACTTCTCGTAAGCTTCGATATGTTGCTGATCGCTATCCCAATCTATTAATATTCCCGCATCTCCCACAACTTCAGGCAGAGACGAATTATTCGAAATTATCACCGGACATCCGCAACTCATTGCCTCCAGCGGCGGCAATCCAAATCCTTCGTACATAGAAGTATATGTAAACCATTCGGCTCCGCTGTACAGCACCGGTAAATCTTCATCATCGACATATCCTATTTTTATTATTTTGTCTTTACAATCGCTGAATTTCTTAATTAATTCATCTAATTTTAGGAGGAAATCGTTTTTATGTCCTCCTCCTAAAACAAAGACCATATCATTGATATTGTTCTTTTTCAGAAATTCTATGAAAGTCGTAATTGTCCTCAACAAATTTTTTCTGGGCTCTAATGTACAAAGACTGAAAACATATTTTTTATCAGCAGGAATCCTGTATTTTTTCTTTACTTTATTAATGCTTCCCTCTCTCGGTCTGAACCTTGCGTCGCAAGCCAACAGAGTTGTCTTGATTTTTTTCGGATCTATCTTCGGATAATATTTCAGAAAATCTTTTCTCGTATATTCTGAATTTGCAAAATAATGGTCATCATGGTTAAGTGTTTCACATAAATCATACAGCCATTTACCTTGTTTCCAATTGTCTTGGTAGCCTGGAAGTATCAACGGTATCAAATCATGGAGAACAATGTACTTTTTCGCCTTTATTTCCTTCGGAATCAAATAAGCCGGAGATAAAAAAGCATCATATTCGCAGAAGTCATGTTTAGTTACAAAAAAAGATGATAACTTAAACGAAGGAAAAAAAATCGCTTCCAAAAATCGAAACAGGTTTCTTTTTATTTTTCTGTTGTCTCTCGATGCGGACTTCTTTAAATATTTTAATCTACTGAAAAATTTTGAGATTCCATTTCCGTTTACTTCAAAATTAAATTGAGTTTGCGGTATTTCTCTATCCAATACGTACTTAACACAATAAAAATCAGAAGAATTACATGTCAGAGTCAGATCAACATCGTTGCGACTCAAAAGTTGTTTCGATATATTAAGGGTAACGAAAAAAACTCCGCTTCGCAACTGACCTGTCTTAAAACCTGTTTTTAAAAGTGTAACATCATATATCAACTTTAGTCTGCGACAACACATCTCCGCGTTTTACTCCGATTTTTCTGTATCAGATTTGCTGTTTATATTACAATCTTTTTTCATTGTCTCAACCATTGTATTTACGCACTTTTTCCAAGAAAATTCTTTAGCTCGAGCCAAGCCTTTTTCCCGATTCGCTTTTCTCAATTGCGGATTGAAATAATATTTTTCGTAAGCTTCGATATGCTGTTGGTCGCTATCCCAATCTATTAATACCCCGGCACCTCCCACAACCTCAGGCAGTGATGAATTATTCGAAACTATCACTGGACATCCGCAGCTCATTGCCTCCAACGGCGGCAATCCAAATCCTTCGTACATGGAAGTATAGGTAAACCATTCAGCTCCGCTGTACAGTGCAGGTAAATCTTCATCGTCAACATATCCTATTTTTATTATTTTGTCTTTGTATTCTCCGAAATTTTCTATATCTGCCTCTAATTTTTTGATAAACGAACCATAATGCTCCCCGCCCAGTATAAAGATCATATCATTTATGTTGTTCTTTATCATAAACTTAACAAAAGTAGAGACAGATCTCTGCAAATTCTTTCGAGGTTCTAAGCTACAAAGACTAAAAATATACTTTTTATCTTTAGGAATACCATATTTTTCTTTTATAGCTTCGATATTAGATAAATTTGGTTTAAAACGATCATCACATGCCAGCAAAGCCGTCTTAATTTTTTCAGAATTAATCTGCGGATAATATTTTAAAAAATCTCTTCTTGTATACTCTGAATTTGCAAAATAATGATCATCACCATTTAAAGTTTGACATAAATCATATAGCCAATTTCCAGGTCCCCATATATCCCACCGGTATTTTGGAAATAGCCGTGGTATCAAATCGTGCAAAATTACATATTTTCTCGCCATCACTCTATCCGAAATCAAGTAAACCGGAGACAAAAAAGCATCATATTCTTCAGCAGTTCTTTTTAGTTCAAGTGAAGTAATGAACTTATTGACTGGAGAAAACAGAACTATCAACAACTGCGATGGTAGCTTTTTCAGATAATCCTGCCTTTTAGAGGCATTTCTCCTTATCTCTTTCAATCTGTTGTAAAAGTAAAAAAAATTATTTTTTATCAAAAATTGAAAATTAATTCCCGGTATTTCTTTGTTAAGCACTTGTTTTACATCGGAAAAACTACCTCTACTACAATGTAAGAATAAATCCACATCTTCTCTCTTGACCAGTTCCTTCAGAATATTTAATACCGTAAAAAAAATTCCGCTACGCCCTGCATTTTTATTGCAACCCGCTTGTAATAGGCTGACATCGTAAATAAGTTTCAGGTTACTTCCCCTCATTCTATCCATACTGCCTTTTAAAAATTAACAAACTATCCTCTCTCTGCCCAAATTCTAGTTTAAGCGATCTATTTCCACAAGAAATAATATGGGAAATATCTAAAAACGATAAAATTATTTTTGAACTTTCGAAAAACGTTTTTCTATTTCATCGATATCAGATTTTGTTAATTTTGGTTCGAGAAGTTTAAACATAGAAACATATGCTTTTATGTATCCCGTGTTTATGCCTCCTTTTTGATAAACTAGATCACTTATATCTGTCGATCTGTCTTTTGTGACATTTAAGAGTTTTTTCGCTCCTTTTTTGTTAATGATATACCCATATAAACCATAAGCCAGATTAGTTTTTTGAACTTTTGCAACATAAGGATGTCTTTCAACTTCATCTATGTCTCTAAAAATATCTCCTACCGCAATAAAACATCCGTACTTGTTACTTTCACGTCCTATCACGAGAAAGGCAATATCCCAATCCCGAGGAAGATCTTGTATGTAGTTCTGGAGCTTTTTATTAAAACCTTTTTCAAAATATACATTATCTTCAATAACCATTGCTTGATTTTCGTCGCCGTTCGCAATTTTCTTCCAAATTTTTCTGTGCTGCTCTGTTGAAGTCAATGCCTCGGATTTCAAATCTGAACATTTAATACCGAAAGACTGCAATTTTGATTTTAGTCTTTTACATGAACTCTCATCATTTTTTTTACTGACTATATAAGCCTTCCCATTGAATTTGGGTTCCAAAAAACTGGTTAGGTTATCTAAAAAATCACATCCTGTTAACAAAAAAATCGAAAAATACAATATTTTTTTCATTTCTCGCGATCCTTTCTTATTATGGAATTTTCCAAAGTTCCCGATAATAATTTTATTTTCGAAACGTATAATTTTAACCCTGAAAATATAATGGCATTATCGATTGGAATGTTCATAAATTTGGTTTTTTGCAAGAGTTTTTTTGCTGAATCACAGGTCACTATATAGGCATGCGATCCCCACAAATTTGTGTTACTTGATTTTATTTTAGCACAGTAAGATGATGAAGAGTTTAAAAACTTACTCAACCAAAAAAACGGAGAAATAAAATAAGTCGTATTTTCCTGAAGAAATGACGCTATATCCAAAAAAAACACATCAAAATCATCGGGTAGATTCTTCATTATTTGAGAAAAATTTTTGAGAAAGTCACCTTCTAAAACAACATCATCCTCCAAAACGAGCACCCTTTTGTATTTATTCCTCACAACATCTGTCCACACAGCACGGTGACTCATTGCGCATCCTAATTCTCCTAAATTCGGAGTATATCGATCATGTTTATAAAAAAATTCAGCATCCCTATATCGCTCTTGCTGACTTATTTTCAATGTCGCCCCATAACGATATCCTTTAAAATAAGTTATCCTCCACGGAATTACTCGATTTGTTTCTACATCCTTTACAGTTATCAAATTTCCATCGACAGCAGAAAATCTTTCATATTTCAAATTTTGCTTATCAAATTGCTTTTTTACATAAGCGTATCTTTCAGGTGTTCGATCCAAAGAAATCACGTATATTTTATCGTATGAATCAGTTTTTTTTGATACAGATAAAGACTGTTCTGTAAATAAGCATTGTACGAAGATCAGTAAGCATAAAGATAACTTTTTGTTCATTTTTTGTTACTCTCACGATTAAAAATCACTGAATTATTCAGATTACTGGTTAAGATTTTTATCTTCGATACATATAAATTTAACCCTGAAAACATAATGGATGTATCAATAGGAACATGTATAACTTTAGTTTTTTTCAACAAATTTTTAGCAGATTCGTAAGTTATCACATAAGCATGTGTACTGGTAATATCCTTATTGCGGAGCCTTAATTTTGCATAGTAATACGACTGAGTATTAAAAAACTTACTTAGCCAAAAATTTGGTTGAAGGAAGTAAGTATCTCCTAACTCGTACGGACGAACCGCAATATCCAAAAAAAATACATCAAAATCATCCGGCAAATTTTTCATGATTTTTAAAAAATTTTGACGAAAGCCATCTAATAAAGTGACATCATCTTCGAAAACAACTACTTTTTTGTATCTATTCCTCACAACATCCGCCCAAGCAGCACGGTGACTCATTGCACATCCTAATTCTCCCGTCCTAAGCAAACACCTATCTGTTACATAACGAAATTCAGCCTCCTTATAAAAAGGATAGCTTATTTCCAAGATAGCTCCCCTATAATACCCTTTAGGAGGACCTATCTTTTTCCACGGAACAATTACATTTTCTCTCTGATCTCTTACAGTTATCAAATTTCCATCGACAGCAGAAAATCTTTCATATTTCAAATTTTGCTTATCAAATTGCTTTTTTACATAAGCGTATCTTTCAGGTGTTCGATCCAAAGAAATCACATATATTTTATCGTATAAATCCGAAATTTCAGGAGATACTTTCTGATCTTCTACCGCAAAAATGAGATCCATTTCGAAAAAGAATATCGAAAAAATTATCAAAAACAGAAATCTATTTTTTACATTTACCAGCATCGATCGCTCTTTTTCCTTCATTGCTTCAGTGTACAACGACATCAAAAATCGTTTCAAGTCTGCAAAAAATAAAACGAAATTTTCAAGTTGAATTCTAATTTTTTTCGTATGTTAGTGTCTGGATCAAAAAACAAGGAGATAAATATGAAGTGTGGTTTCATGGGTTTGAGTACAATATCAATGTTGTTGTTTTGTAATATTTCTTTTGATATGAACGTTGATGTTCGCAAGTGATGCGGACTCGGCTAAATAAGTTCAAACCATTAATTAAAAATGAATTGTGTGTTTTTGGCGTTGTTGTCCTTTCAGAAAAAAATTAAAAGGCAGAGGTTGTATAACCTTGTTAAAAAACAAAAAGCGATAAGAACTTTCCTTCTCTGCTTTTATAAATAAATTGTTAACTTTTCCCTTCTAAAATCGTCGTATTAGAAGGATGTTGTAGTTATGAAAAAAGTAATATCTGTAGTTACAATTTGTATTTCCGCCGGTTGTTATGCGATCGATAATGTGGACGATTTTATAAAAATCGCCAAAGAAGAATATGTTCAACATCATTCCGAACCTTCTGTTTTTAATGAAGATGTTGACATTGGAAGCTTTACACCTACTCGCGTATTTACCCGAAAAGGAGGAAATCCTTCTGATTTCAGAGATATAGAAAAAATTGATTATACCAGTAGCGGCGTTACTTTTTTCAGAGACCCTCACAAAAACCAGTGCTATGTCGACATATCCCATCCCGATCCAAATAACAAATATAAATGCCGTGTGTTTGGTTATAACGGTCGTGATGTTACGATGGGATCAAAAAGCTTCTCAGTTTATGAAGTATTGAATGAATTTAACAGTTTTGAAATACAAAAACCCAGACTAATCTATGTAACTATGAGCGGATTATATATTGTATCCGAATCTGAGAATCCCTTGGTAAAGGTTGCTTCAAAGTATTTAGCAGGAGAACCGTTAAAATTTGAGGGAGAAGTTATAAAAATATCGGCAGTTGACGGTCAACGAACCATCAATGACCAAGCTCTGAGTCAGGATCATTTTTCAAGCAATCAATCTACGTATAACCAAAAAGAAGGATCTGTATCAAATGCTGTCCTACACCTCAATTGTAAGGCTAAAGCAGAACCTGAATTCCCCGATCAAGATTTGTCTATTCAAGTGCAAATTTTCAAAAGTAGTATGATATCGAAGAAAGGCTCCATGTGGAATAAAACCGTTGATAAAATAAAAGAATTGTGGGAAGAAATTCAAAACAGGTACCAAATTATTACATACAATAAAAGCGAAAAATTAGATGAAGATAAGGAGCTTTAGTGACTTTATTATATTAAGAATTCACTTGTTTTGATTTCATAACCATGAAATGTGTTAATTTTTGAAAACAAATTATCTAATACACCAAAAAAAGTAGGAAGTTTAATTATAAATTATAATTGATACCCAAAGCATTCCATAATCCAATTTAGATATTATCAAACTATTATATTTACTATCAGACATTCTCTCATCCGATCATAAAACTCACAAAGATCATCACAAACTAGTACTTTATTTTGGTTTCCAAACAGGTACCCACCAGCATAGCTGGTGGTTCTTCATATGCGCCTATAAGGCTTCTTTACTAGCTTCCGCCTTAAGGGCGTACTCGTGATCTGACCGT
>Ga0310786_10002371_pt1 | contig 28876 bp, 18 predicted proteins | sample AusTroGonzalo_MG_FD_203881 | JGI IMG/M metagenome (GOLD analysis project Ga0310786, IMG submission 203881) | Bovine rumen microbial communities from tropical cattle in Woodstock, Queensland, Australia - Gonzalo_03 (v2) (version 2) | ecosystem: Host-associated > Mammals > Digestive system >...
TCCAGCGGTTGTACCAGAAGCCGGCAACGCCCTTCGCGTGGCCCGTGCCGTGGTCCTTCGCCCAGGCCTGGTCTATCCAGCCGTCGATCTTCGTGGCGCCCCACGAGGCGTTCACGAGGCCGATCGGAACGTCGAGCGCCTGGTTGAGCTTCCAGCCCATCCAGTAGAGTGCCGCACCGTTCTTGCGCATCGACTTGTAGGTCGAGGTCTCCCACTTGATTCCAATCGCGTCCTCGCGAGGATACGGCGAGTTCTTGTTCTCGCCGTCGTTCATGAGAAGCGTGCGGATATTGGGATTCCCCTCCGCCTTCTTGAGAAACTCCTCGCCGCCGATCGGAAGCCGTCCGTAGCCAGCGAACGTGTAGGCCATGTTCGACTGGCCGCATCCGAACCACACGTCGCCGAAAAGGACGTTGGTGATCGAGTGCGTCTCCTTGCCGCACTTGGCGGTGATCGTCGACGGCTTCTTGTTCGCCTTCTGCGCGGGGAGCTTCACGGTCCAGCGGCCCTTCTCGTCCGCCGTCGCCTCGCCAACGGTCTTTCCGTTGAGCGCGACCGACACCTTCGCGCCTGGCTCGGCAAAGCCCCACACGGGAGATGCGACATCGCGCTGAATGACCATGTCGTCGGAGCATACGCTCGCGAACTTGAATTCCGCCGCACTGGATGTCAGCGTAATAAGGAGCGCAATCACGGAGATTGCAATTGCCGCAATTGACGACGCCTCTACAAACGTTTCACGGGACTTTATGGAGTTTTGCGTTTTCATGCCTAAGATTATATATCAAAATACGACACCGTGATTTCAATTTCATCTATGATTTATTTCAAATTTAGATTTACCCGTTGCGCGTCGCCAAAAACTGTTGTAGACTATGAGGCGTCATGAAAAATCCAGCAGACATAAAGGACGTCTGGTTCATCCTCCCGGACGGGACGAATATCTTCGACTCTGAGTTCCGCGCGGGCGCGCTTTCAGTCGCACGCGAACTCGCCCTGCCAAAGGTGCGACTTTCCAACGAGACGCTCTTGCTGAAGAAGTTCAGCATCGAGAAAAGCGGCAAGAACAGCGCGATGGCAGTAATCGCACACGTCCGCAAGCCCGCACTCCTAAAGGCGTTCGGAAAATCAGGCATACCGCTCGTCCTTCTCGGCGAGGAAGCGGTGGAGGACTGGCGCAAGGCCTTCGGAGGACCCATCACCGTATGCTCGGTCGACAACGAGTCCATTGGCCAGATGGCAGCGGACTATCTCCACGAGCAAGGTCGTTTCGCCTCGTACATCTACGCAGACGGATCGTCGGACCAGTTCTACCAATGGTGGACTTCGAGGCGTTACGAATCCTTCGTCGACACCTTGCGCGAGCACGGCTACACTGGCGAGGTCCTGCGCGTTCCAGTGCTGAACTCCTCGGCCCACACCGACGCCGAGCATTTCCTCAAGGCGATGGAGAAGATCCCGCGTCCAATCGCCGTATTCGCATGTAACGACCGCGCCGCGCGCGAGATCGTCTCGTTCTGCCACTTGGCAAACCTCCACATCCCAGATGACGTAGCGGTTCTCGGCGTAGACGACGAGAAAGACCTCTGCGAATCATGCCCCGTTCCGCTTTCGTCCATCAAGATCGAGCACTACCGCCTCGGGCGCACTGCGATGCACCTGATACTCAGGATGTTAGAGGGCGGCCCGCGCCGCGACAAGGTGATCCTGTGCCCGCCTGTGCGCGTAATAGAGCGCGCGTCGACGAAGAGAAGCACCCCGAGCGACAAGTTCGTCGCGAGCGCCGTCAACTTCATCCGCACCGCGCGCCTGGACACACTCGACGTCATGGCAGTCGTAAAGGCATGCGGTGCCTCTCGCAGCTATCTCGAGAAGCGCTTCAGAGCCGAGACGGGGCGGACGATTCTCGATGCCATTCACCGCCGCACCATGGAAGACGTGAAGCATCTGCTTCTCGACACCGACAAGTCGGTTGCGGTCATAGCCCAGGAGACGGGTTTCCCGTCCGCCTCGGGGCTCTGCTCGATGTTCCGCCGTCTGACAGGACAGTCGACGTCAGAATTTCGCGCCACCCGCCAACCGCGCTAAGGCAGATTCATAAATCGAGGCTCTCGCCGCCTGTCGGCGTTACGCGATAGACGCGACGGGCTGGCCCTTGGTCACGGGCTTGCCATGCTCGACGAGGAATGTGATCTTGCCCGCAGCAGGCGCCTTGACGGGATTGAAGAGCTTCATCGCCTCAACGACGCAAACCGCCTCTCCCGCCTTCACCGCAGCACCATCGGCAGCCATCTCGGGCTTGCCGGGAGCATCGCTCCTGTAGAACGTGCCGTTGAGCGGCGCGAGAACGGGAATGCCGGAGATGTTGTTTGATTGTTTGATTGTTTGATTGTTTGAGTCGGCGGAACCCCGTCCCCCGTTCCCCGTTCCCCGTTCCCCGTTCCCCACTTCCTCCTGGTCAGCGGGAATCGGGCCGCCCTCCTTGTGCCACTTGAAGTAGCCGAGCGCGACTTCCGGGAAGAGCGCGTAGGAGAGAATGTCCTCCTCGGCTTTGATCGTGTTGGGAGGGAGTTCTTCCGCGGCCTTGACGAGACCTGGCTTCAGCAAGTCCGCAGGGCGGCAGGAAATCGGCTTCAATCCACCGCAAAGCTGCTTTCTCAGCTTCGGCGCGATGGGTGCGGGCGTGCGCCCGTAGTAACCGGCCGCATAGCGCTTCGTCTCGTCGGTCACCATCGAGTAGCGCTTGCCGGAAAGGACATTGAGAACCGACTGGACGCCGACGATCTGCGACGTAGGCGTGACGAGCGGAGGGAACCCCAAGTCGGCACGCGTCTTCGGCAGCTCCTCGAGCACTTCCGGAAGGCGATCGAGCGCATCCTGCTGTGCAAGCTGCGAGCGGAGGTTCGAAATCATGCCTCCCGGAATCGCGTGGACGAGAACGCCTGCGTCGACCGGCTCGACCTTCGCGGTGGAGGCGGGCTGGCGCTTCGACTTCAGGTCCTTGAAATAGCCGTTGATCTTCGTAAGCGCCGAAGTGTCGAGCCCCGTCTCGAAGCCGCAGCTTTCGAGAATCACCTTGACTGACTCGACCGGCGGCTGCGAGGAGAACGAGGAAAGCGTCGAGATCGCGCAGTCGAAGCACCCTGCACCCGCCTCGGCCGCGGCGAGATACATCGCCGCCGCCATGCCGCTCGTCATGTGCGAGTGGATCTGGATAGGCATTTTCGGCATCGCCTTGCGGAGCGCGGCGACAAGTTCGCGCGCGGCGCCTGGCGTGAGGATGCCGGCCATGTCCTTGATCGCGAGCGAGTCGATTCCCATCGACTCCTGGCTCTTCGCGAGCTCGACGTACTTCGCGACGGTGTGGACGGGCGACGTCGTGTAGCAGAGCGTGCCCTGCGCGTGGCCGCCGTACTTCTTTACGCTAGCGATTGCGACTTCAAGGTTGCGCGGGTCGTTGAGCGCGTCAAAGACGCGGAAGATGTCCATTCCGTTCTCGCAGGCGAGCGCGACGAAGCGGTCGACGATGTCGTCGGGATAGTGCTTGTAGCCAAGGATGTTCTGGCCGCGGAGAAGCATCTGGAGCGGAGTCTTCTTGCAGACCTTCTTGATACGGCGAAGGCGCTCCCACGGATTCTCGCGCAGGAAGCGCATGCAGACGTCAAACGTCGCGCCGCCCCAGCATTCAAGGGAGTAGTAGCCCGCGTTGTCGATCGTCTCGGCGATCTTGAGGATGTCGTCGGTGCGCATGCGCGTCGCCCACAGCGACTGGTGCGCGTCGCGGAGCGTCGTATCCGTGATCCTGACGAAGGGCTTCTTCTTGTTTGCTGCCATTTTACACTGTCCTTTGTATGATCAACCGTAAAATTATCTTAGGCCCGTTACCCATTACCCATTACCCGTTACCCATTACCACCCCTCTAGCGACCGCTTGCGCGGCTCGCTTCGCTCGGGGGATACGTTCCCCGTTTCCCGAACAAGTATATCTTGCTCTCGGTTCCCGAAAGGAGCCGCCCGATGTTGGCACGGTGCTTGAAGATGACGAATGCCGCGATCAGGGTGATGAGAATGCACTGCGGGAGATTGCGATAGCCCTCCGTGCCGAGGATCGGGAACCACACGGCGACCATGAGAAACGCCGCCGCAGAGCAGCTACCGAGCGAGATGTAGTGCGACAGGGCGAAGACGAGCGCGAAGAGCGCAAACGCCGTTCCGACGAGCGCGGGCGCAAGGCCGATAAGCATGCCAAACGCCGTCGCAACGCCCTTCCCGCCCTTGAATTTCATGTAAGGAGTAAGCATGTGGCCGACGACGCACATGACGCCAACGGAGAGCGTCAACCACGATGGCTCTGCGGCAAAATGCCGCGCGGCGAGCGTCGGAAGGAGCCCCTTCAAAACGTCGCAGACGAAAGCGATGAGCCCCCACTTCTTTCCGACCGTGCGAAAGACGTTCGTCGCGCCGATGTTCTTCGACCCGACCGTGCGCACGTCGACGCCACGCGCCTTGCCGATGAGAAAGCCAAACGGAATCCCCCCGACGAGATAGGCGACGACAAGCCAGATGGCTACGATGATACTGGTCTGCATACGCAAATATTATACCACATCTAACGCCCCTGCGGACGCCCATCCTGCAGGCGTACGCTATTTCAAGAAAAACGCCTCAAGCATCTCAAGGTTTTCGTCCATGCTCGCAAGGTCGCTCCACTCGTTTGCGGAATGTGCGCCGCCACCTAAAACGCCGGTGATGAGCACCGGCGTCCCGCGCCCCGCGTAGTGGCGCGCGTCGGTCATTGCAAGCATCCGCCCAAGCTCTGGATTCCGCTCCGGCCACTTCGCGCGGCGCGCGGCGATGAAGCGCTGAACCTCGGGGTCATTGCGGTCGGTCTCCATAGGCCCGCCGGTCGAATACCTCTCGACGACCTCGAACCCGCCCTTTTCCTCAAGCAGGCGGCACAACCTGTCGGGAGCGGTCTTGTCAATATAGCGGAGATTGTACCAGACGTCGACGAAGTCAGGAATCGTGTTCCGCGTGTCTCCGCCGGAGACGACCGTAGTAGTCATTACGTCGCACCACCTGTCCGCCGTCGGCTCGGGCCATGCGGCCTTGACGCGCGAGATACCAGCGGCAAGGCGGTCTATCGGGTTGTCGCAATCCCAGGGGCGCGACGAATGCCCGCCGCGGCCGTGCGCTCGTGCGCGGACGTAGAAGTTGCCCTTCTGCGCGTAATAGGCGCCGTAGGTTCCCGCATCCAATATAAGCACGAGCTTCCTCGCAAGGTATCCGCGCTCGGCCATCATCTTCGTGCTGAGCCCGCCGGTCTCCTCGTCAGAGGCGAAGACGACGCCTACCGACGCCTTTCCGTTCAAGTCCTCGAGAATCTTCGCCGCGACCACGGCATTCACCTTGCAGTCAAAGGCGCCGCGCGCATAGACGCGTCCGTTTTCGAATCGCGGCGCGAACTGCTCGGGCGCGCCGGAGACGACGTCAAGGTGGACGACGAGCAGGTAGTCCTGCACCTTGCCTGGGGCAGTCGCGCCATAGAGAGCCCTGCGTCCATCGTCAGCCGTCTCAACGGCGCAGCTTATGCCAGCCGCAACAAGGTGCTCTTGCATCAGGCCAACGGCCTCGTTAACCTTGGCGATGTCGGCAGTCGCCGACGGAATCGCCAGAAGTTTCGCAAAGAAAGCCCTGTCTACGCCGCCAGCTTGCGCGGCAGAGGAGAGCGACAGCAATATTGCCATGCAAGCGGCAAGGCAAAAGCCACGACCGACAACTCCAGCAAAGCGAAACACCCTCATGCAAGACACCATGACAACCTCCCCTCCTTTAAATGTGCCACGCCTCTCAGTCAAAGCCGAGGACATTACGCATGTTGTATGCGCCAGGATTTTTTCCTGCGGCCCAGACGACAGCCTTCAAGGCGCCCGCGGCAAATGCCTCTCGGCTCTGCGCGCGATGCGTGAGCTCGACACGCTCTACATCGCCCGCAAACATGACCGTGTGATCGCCCACAACGGATCCGCCGCGAAGCGCATGGATAGCGATCTCACCGCGAGGCCGCTCGCCGACCTCGCCCTGCCGCCCGTAGATCGCCGCCTTGTCAAAGTCTGCGCCACGGCCAGCCGCGGCGGACTTCGCAAGCATGAGCGCCGTTCCAGATGGCGCATCCTTCTTGTGGCGGTGGTGCATCTCCGTCACCTCGACGTCGTATTCCGGGCCGAGGACTTCCGCCGCCTTCCTGACGAGCTCGAGAAGGAGGTTCACGCCAAGCGAGTAGTTGCCGCTCTGCACGACGGGAATCTTCTTCGCCGCCGCATCGACAACCTTTTGCTCGGCGGCGGTGAGACCGGTCGTTCCGATGACGTAGGGAATCCCCTCTTCGGCGGCCTTGGAAATCGCCGCAGGAACCGCCGCGTGGAAAGAGAAGTCAACTACGCCCTCAGTGCCCTTCGGCCATTCGCGATCGTATCCGTCCGCGATGTCGACCTTGGCGACAACCTCGCAGCCAGCTCCCTCAGCGAGAGAACAGAGCATCTTGCCCATTCGACCAGCCGCACCCAGTATTGCAATTTTCATGAGATGTAGATGTAAAAGTTGAAAGGTTGAAAAGTTGAAAAGTTAAAAAGTTGAAAGGTTGAAAGGTTAAACCGTGTAGAACATGTAGATCGTGTAGAGATTCTACATGTTCTGCATGTTCTACATGGCTACCTCTCTTGCAGCGATTATTTTGTGAAGTGAACGACAAAGCCGCCACCGGAAGCCATGTGGAAGGAGAGCTCCTCACCCGCCTTGACAGTCTTCGTCTCGTGGATGTACTTCGTCGGATTCTCGTCGGCATCGCCAGCATCGCGGAAGATTTCGGCCTTCCACTCGCCACCGCCGAGGAAACAGGTCTTGAACGCGAAGTCGCGCGATTCCTTGTTGCTGATTGCAGCCGCGTACCACGAGCCATCCTTGGCCTTCCTTGCAGCCGCCGCGAACGATTCAGGGCAACCGCCCAAGCCAATAGTATCGTCCCAGACAACGGGCGTCTTCGCCATGAACGCGAAGCACTCCATGTTCTTCTCGTACTTCGTGGGCGAGTCGCTGAGCATCTGGAGCGGCGCCTCGTAGAGCGCCATGAGCGCCATCTGGTGGCAGCGCGTGCCGACCGAGCCGGGGTTGGTGCCATTGCCCCTGTAGTCGCCGATCTTGTAGTTGTCCATCGCGGCAGGCGTGTAGTCCATGGGACCAGCTGTCATGCGGAGGAAGAAGCAGGCGACATCGTTGTAGCACATGTCCTTGTCCTTCTTGCCCCACTTCATCTGCTCAAGCCCGTGGATACCCTCGTAGTTGAGGAGGTTGGGGTAGGTGCGCTGGAGCCCGACAGGGCGATACGCGCCATGGTAGTCGACGAGCATCTTGTGCTTTGCACACGCCGCCGCGAACTTCTCGAGGAAGCTCGCAACCTCGGCGTCGCCGCGGTCCATGAAGTCGACCTTGAAGCCCTTTGCGCCAAGCTTAGAGAAGTGCTCGGCGACTTTCTCCTCCTCGCCGTAGACCTGCGCCCACGCCATCCAGAGGATGATGCCTACGCCCTTCTTGTTCGCGTAGTCGATAAGGTAGGGAACGTCGACTTTCGGGCTATACTCCCAAATGTTGAGCTTCGCGCTCCAGCCCTCGTCGAAGATGACATATTCGACGCCGGTCTTCGCGGCGAAGTCGATGAATCGGACATAGGTCTCGGTCGTGCAGCCCTGGGGATCACCCTTGTTGTCAAAGGCGTTCCACCAGTCCCACGCGACCTTGCCGGGCTTCACCCAGGAGAAATCGGCGCCCTTCGCGGCAGGGGTCGCGAGCGCGTAGAAGATGTCTGCCTCGCAAAGCTTGGAAGGAGAATCGGCGAGCGCGAAGGCGCGCCAGGGGAACGCGCGCGGCGCATCTGCCTTGGCGAGAAAAGCCTCCGTCTCCTTGACCTTCACCCAGCGGCCGCCCTTCTGAAGCCCAGCTTCCTTGCCCCAGCCACCGACGCGCTCGGTCGTCTTCGGATACTTCGCGAAGAGCGACTTGAGTTTCGTGCCGCCCTCGGTTTGCTCGACGTCGCCAAAGTTCCAGATCGGATAGTCGTGGAGACCGGCATCAACGACCGCGACGGTCTTGCCATTGACCCCGGTGGAGTAGACGAACGGGAGGTAAATCGCCTTTCCGGAATCGGTCTTGAGAGCGGACGCATCCGCAAACTCGGGAACCGTCTCCTCACAGCCGAGCGAGCCGCGACTAGTGCGGTTAAACCAGCAGCGAGCACCCTTGGGAAGCGTTATGTCAGCCTTCTCGCAGTCGATGATACCGGGCTTCTTCGTCTCGAAACGGTAGGCGACGCCGTCATTGCGTGCGGCGAGCCGAACGCCCCAGTCGCCGAAGTCGACGAATGTCTTGTTCTCCGCGAGAGCGATCTTGCCTTTTTTGTAAACCGGCGTGTCTGCAAACACACCCTTGACAGCAAGGTATGCGGCGGCGTCTGCCTTCTCGACCCCTTCCTTGACGCACTTGCCGTTCATCTTGAGCCCAATCTCGGTCTTGGCGACAACGACAACGCCGTCGCGAATGACCTCGTAGGCGAGGGGATTGGAATAAAGGCGAATCTCGTTCTTGCCGTCAGGAGAAACGGCCGAGTTCACATCGGGATTGAACGCACGTCCGCACAGGCAGCCAGCCAGGGTCAAAGCCGCCGCAGACGCGGCAAGAGTAGACATCTTCATAATTTTTCCTTTGTTAATCAGGCTCGCGGCGCCGCTCGTTCCGCTCGGGCTTCGCCCTCGCTCACTTGCTTTGCCGCTAAAATGTTAAGTCATTATACCAAAAATCACGGACACCTTGCGAGCAGGAAGAGATTATACGCAATCTTCAAATCCCGTGGCGCGGCTACTCGTCGTCGCCGTAGTGTCGGCGATAGTACTGGTTGAAAGCGTAGAACATGACGTTCACGCCGAGCTTGTACGCCTGATCGGCGACTTCCGCGGAAGCGCCCGAGTGGCCATCCTTCCAAGCGTCGTTCACGTCGCCCGGATGGTAGTATACAAGCCAGCGTCCGTCGTCGCGTATTCCCTTCGCACGGTATCCAGCGTGGTGCCAGAACGGCGGCGCACCGTCGGGGAACGCATAGGGGCGCTGGTTGATCGGGTCGTCGTTCGGCACGTCGACGAGCGGCATCCCCGGAAACACCTTGCGGAGCATGTTCTTGACGGCCGAGTCGAAGCTGCCGCCGCCGTTGTCGATGAAGAGCATTCCGCCCTCGCGCTGGCAGTATTCGCGAAGGACCTTCGCCTCGGAGTCGGAAATCGAGATGCCGCGCATGCCGGTCATGAAGACGAACGGCGGCGCCTTCTTCTTCGGAAAGAACTTGAGCCGTGAGATTTCGCGGAACTCCGTCTCGCGGGCGATCTTCATGCCTGTCCATTCGTGGAACTTTATAAGAAGGTTGTAGTCCGCGCCCCTGCCCATGTCCTGGTCCCAGTCTCCGCCGGAGTACTTGAGCCGTATGAAGCGTATCGCGGAATCGGCCATGCCCTTCGGCCAGCCGCCGCTGCCCTTGCCCTTGCCGCCCTTCGAGGCGTTCTGCTGGGCTACATAGGTGTCCATCGTCTCCTGCTCGAGCTCCTTCAGCGTGACGACGTCGTCGATGTCCATGCGCTCGAGGATGTAGGGGCTCCACGGATTGACGGTCATCTTCTTCGGCTTCTTTTTCGGCTTCTCGCGCTTGACCTTGACGACCTCGAAGACCTGCTCGCCGCCGCCTTTCGGAAGCGTGTATGGCTTCTCCCATCCCCAGAGCGAGAAAAGATATGGAAGGAAGAGAACCGCAAGAAAAAGAGTGACCGCACAGTAGATCGACGAGCGCCAGCGGCGGTCGCGTCCGCCAGTCTTGATCGAGCGCAACATGTCGTCGCCCCAGCGCACAGAAGCGACGCCGTAGCGTTCCCGCACCGACTTCTGGACGAGGCCGAGGAAAAGAAGCGCGATCCAGAGAAGCGCGGGAGCGGCGCAGACAAGTGCAGACGTCCAGAGGTCGTTGCGCGACATCGCGTCGAACGTCTTGCGGTCGGCGGCGAAGAGAATCGCAGGAACGCGCACTATCCACACGAACGCACAAGCCGCGACTGCCGTCGCCGCCGCGAAGGCGGCCTCAGCGACGCGGAAGACGAACGGCTTTTTCAGCGGCAAAAGCGCCGCAGTGAGGGCGCAAAGCCCCGCGACCGACGCGCAGACGAACGCCAGCCGCACACCTCCCGCGAGATGGCCCGCCACCTCGAGATAGCGCACGAGCGCTGCGTCAAATCCGCAAAGCGAGACATAATGGCCGGAGACAAGCGAGGCGCAGACAACAAGCAAAAGCGCCATGCCGCACATTCCGACCGAAAGGCGCAATGTCGCGGAGAACCGGGACTGGAGACGCCATACGAACGACAGAACCGTCTGCGCCGCGCCGGCAACCGCCGCGTAGCAACGCTCCACTGTCGTCAATATGGCCTCGGGAAGGTTCATCCTGCCTTGTCTCAGTCGAGCGAAAGGTCCTCGCCGTACTCAAAGCCCTTCTTGGGAGGAAGCGGCTTTATCTCGGGCGGCTGCTTCACCTCCTTGGCCTCGGTCTTCGCAGCCTCGGCGGGAGCCGCCTGCGCGGGCTCTGCGGCCTTTGCGGACGCCTTCGCCGTCTCGTTAGACGCGGCCGCGCGCATCTCCGCCGCCTTCGCCTCCTCTGCCGCGGCCTTCTTCTCGGCCTCCTCGCGGCGACGGGTCTCCTCCGCCTCCTTGCGCGCCTTGGTCTTTTCGGCGTTGATCCACGAGGGCGAGTGGACGCCGTATTCCGTCCAGTCCTTGAAAAGGGATATGGACGTGGCGCCTATCAGCACCGCGTGCAGAATGATCGACACGACGAGCGCACGCCCGAATACGGAACGCTCTATGTCCGTCAGAAGTTCATCTGGTCTTGCCATGGCTTAGTCCTCCGGTTCTCCTGTCAAAACTATCTTTGCCCCGCTTTCGCTTACGGCCTCGACGACGGGCATGAATTCGTCGCGCTTCAAGTCCTTGTGCACCGAAACGTGAACTGCAAGTTCACGGTCCCGCTCGACGAGCGGCTTGATGATCGAGGCGAGCTCGGCGGCCGAAACCTGCGCGCCGTCGCACCACACTACGCCGTCCCTATCGACCATCACCGAGCATTTTGCGGGCTCCTGCTGCTCGAGAGTCGGCGCCCCGGGGCGCTGGAGGTCGACGTTTCCCGTCTTCATGAAGTTGGACGCAAGCATGAAGAAGATGATGAGAAGGAACGCGATGTCTCCCATTGAAGAGAGCGGCAGCACGAGGTTCGGCTTCTTTCTGCGTCTTATCGCCATCTTCTCACTCCGTCATGAGAGCCACGACGCCGCCCGCCGCCGCAATTGCCGTGACTACGTTGTAATAGCGCTCGTAGGTGACCTCGGGGGCCGTCTCGACGACTACGGCGCGCTCGGTCTCCTTGCGGCTCGGGAAGTTCCTACGCCAGAGGTCGGCCCTCAGCTCGTTCATCGTCACCTCGCGCTCGTTGCCCTCGCCCTCGGAAAGCATCAGCCGGTCGGCGGTGACGCGCACCGTCGGGGTATTGTCCTGCTGGCGCGTCTCCGGCGGCTTCGCCGAGGCCGGCATGTCCATGCGGCGGCCAAAGGGCCTGACGAGCGAAGTCGTCAGGATGAAGAAGATGATCAGCAGGTTCGCGATGTCCGAAAAGGACGTCAGGTCCGGGCTGATCCCGCCTTCCGAAGCTCTCTTCTTTGATTTCACGCGCCCACCGCCGCGACGATTCCAGCTATGGAGGCCTCAAGCTCCATGTTCCACTCTTCGACCTTCTTCTGGAAGAAGTTGTAGGCGACGACGCCCGGTATCGCTATGATGAGGCCTGCAGCCGTCGTGATGAGCGCCTCGGAGATGCCTCCCGCGACAGCCCCCGGATCGAGGCCCGCCGCCTCGGCCATCGCGGAGAACGAGTTGATCATGCCCGTCACCGTCCCACACATGCCGATGAGAGGCGAGATCGACGCTATGAGCACCATCGCGCCCATGCGCTTCTCAAGGCCGTTCATCGCCTTGGGCGCGTAATCCTCCATCGACTTCGAGACGCCAAGCTCGATCTCGGACTCACCCTTCCCCTTCTCCTTCATATGACGCAGGCGCTCGATGCCGCAGAGCATCACCGCTGCGGCCGGCCCCTCGCTCGACGAGCACGCCTCGGCGGCTCCCGCGAGGTCGCCCGACGCAACGGCGGCGCACACGCGCTCCCTGAGCGAAACCGGGTCCACTCGCGACGCCGCGCGAAACGCGCGGGCGCGATCGATTATGACTGCGACCATCGCAATCGAGCACAGGAGAAGTGGAAGCATCATCCATCCTCCGTCCATCAGATATCCCATCATGTCGTTTTTCTCCCTTCTTTGGTTTTAGATCTTTCGTGTGTTACTCTTCGCCGAGCTTCGCAAGGAAATCGGACGCCGTCTTCGCGGCCTTCCCGCCAGGATACTCGTCGAGAAGCTGGTGGAACTTCTCCTTCGCGCCCTCCGTGTCGCCCATCCTGTGGCGCACCACGCCCCACTTGAGCATCATCTCGTCGAGCCACGGCGCGTCGGGATAGTCCTGGAAAACGCGTTCAAGGGTCTCCTGCGCGGCGGCGTAGCTCTTGATGGAGATGTCGTAGTCGACGATGCGCTTGAACGACTCGCCGGCGAACGAGCTCGATGGATAAGTCTCCGCGCAGAGGCGGTAGGCCGCGATAGCCGCCGAGAAGTCGGCCTTGCGCCCGCTGCCTTCGGCTGCCTGCGCGCGCGCCTCGGCCTCGCGCACCTCGCCTATGCGGAACTGCGCCTCGGCCTTCAGGGGGGAGTTAGGCAGGGTTATTATCGCGGAGAGGACGCCGAGCGCCGAGGCGCGCGAATCCTTCGTGTCCTCCTGGATGCGGGCGATGGCGATCTGCAGGAACGCCCTGTCCGCAAGCACCGTGTCGGGATAGCGCTTGACAAGCGCGTTGCATGTCTCGATCGCCTGGCGAAGCGCGTCCTTGACGATGAGAAGGCTCCAGCGAGCCTCGTAGGCCTCCTCGACAATGGACCTGTCAAGCGAGTTGCGGGACGCGAGGTCGAAGATCTCGGACACCCGCATCAGCCCCTCGTCCGCCTTTGCGTTCGCGTTCTCCTGGAGTCCGACGTCCTTGAAGATCATCCCCCACTTGCAGAGAAGCCGCGCCTCGATCAGAAGCTTCTTCGCCTGCACTGCGGCGACGGAAGAATGCGAAACGGTAGACTGCGGCTCGGTAGAGCCGCCGACGAGGACAAACGCCTCGGCGCTCCTCGCCACGGGCCTGGAGCCCTCGATGTGGCGCGCATCCATGTACTCGACGGCAATCTTCTCGTCGGGACGGACGTACACCTCCCCCGCCGCCGCGGCAGGCGGCGCGTTCGTCCCGTCGGGCATCAAGACGGGAACAACCCTGCACGCGAAGATGCCAGTCCGAGGGCCGGTCTCCGTGATGGTAATCTCGGTCTCGGTGCGGGTCAGCCACGGCGCGTCGGGGGCGGGCGGCGGCGGCTGGGTCTCGCCCGGGGCGCACTCGGGACGCTCGCGGTAGAGGGTCTTGACGATGATCTTCGCTGTGTCCGGGGCGCCAGATACGTCGAGGTCGAAGTCCCTCAACTGCACAAAGGCGGGCTGTCCGACAAAGACGCCGTGGATGCTCTCGCGCTGGGCACCGTCGAGAAACGCTATCGACGCCGACGACACGACGGACGCCTCGGCGAAGACCTTCCTGTTCACGTCGCCGCTCTCCGTGTTGGCGTCTACATAGACGGCCTGGACCGGCTCGGAGCCGTGCACCGTAAGCACTCCGTCGCCCTTAGGCGTATCGGAAGGCGAAATCTGCACGGATGCTATGAATTCGCCCTCCGCGCGCCCGAAGCGGACAAGATCGGCCTTCTCCGCGTCTCCGGACTTGCTCGAAAGCTCGACATAGGACTTCTCGCCGAGCGAGTCGAGGATCGTCAGGTCCTTGTCCCGAACATGGATAAACACGCGCTGCCCCGCCTCGACGAGAACCGTCTCGTTCGACTTTGACGAGCTCTCGGGAACGGCAGTTCCTACCATCTCGAACGCCTCCGCGGCGCGCGACCAGCGGCCGGACTCGAAGTGCAGCTGGCCGAGCATGAAGTAGGCGTCGTTCGCGAACGGGCTCGACGGATGGTCCTGCACGAGGCGCCTAAGTGCCATCGCGGCCTCGGAAGCCGACCCCTTCGCCGCGTACATGCGGCCGAGCAGCAGCAGAGACTCGGCGCGGACTTCGGGATCCGCGGCACCGCCGGCCCGCGTAAGCTCGGAGAGCGCGCGGTCGAAGACCCGCTTTTCGAGGAAGTGGCGCCCAAGCTCGAGCGCGGCGGAAAAGCGCGTCTGCGAATCGGGATACATCCTCGTCACCGCCTCGAGCATGCCGACGGCGCGATCCTCCTCGTTGGAGGCGAAGAGCGCGATGGCGCCCTTCACCATCCTCGCCGCGCGGGCCTCGACGAGCCGCTCGTTCGAGGCGGCCTGCGCCGGGGCGGCCGATTCCTGCTTCTGGTCTTGCGCAGCGGCGCACAGGGACGCAAGCGCGACACTCGCCGCGACGACAGCCGCCGCGAACGGGCTTGCAGGACGTTTCAGGTTTCGTTTCATGTCTCGCCATTCCTCCGTCGTTCTATCTCACTTCGTTCACCACGGCTCCGCCAGTCGCGACGCCATGCCGCTCGAGCGCCTGGTGCGCCCACGACGACTCGGCCGTCTTTTTCCATTCCGGCTGCGACAGGAGCCGCCTGTAGATCGCTATCGCCTGCTTGACGTTGCCGTCGCCCTCGAGCCGCTGCGCATGGGTGTAGAACGCGCGTGGCGCCTCGGACGGGAACATCGACTCAAGCTCGACGAGCATCGAATACGCCTCCTTCTTCCTGCCCGCACTCCAATACGTCGAGTAAAGCTCCCAGAGCGTGCGCGGCGGATCGTTCAATTCCTGAAAGATCGCGATTGCCTTGTCGTACTTTCCGAGGTTGTCGCGGTAGATCTGCGCAAGCGTCATCTTCGCGTTCTTCGCGGCGTCGGGCGGCGGCTTGTGGCCGAGATACTCCTCGAGGCACATGGCGGCGGCGGCATGCTTGCCGGCGGCGAGCTCGATCTGGTGGCGCATCATCGACGAGGAAAGCGGATTCTTCACGAGATCGGGTATCCGACGGGCGAGGTCGTACTTCTGCACCGTGCAGAGAATGTCCTTCACGGCCCACGCGGTCTTCGACGCGGCAGACTCGTCCTTCTGGGCGCGAATCGCGTCCTCCACTGCCTTGAGCCGCGCCGACACCACGTCGTTCTTGTCGGTAAGCGTCGCAGCGCGCAGGCAGTCAAGGGCGTAGTCCATCTGCTTCCCGAGCGAGGCATAGAGCGAACTCTTCCCCTCGAACCACGCGAGGAACGAGGCCTTCGAGGCGTCAAGCTTCTTCTTGCGGGCCGATTCGCTGGGATAGAGCTTCTCCAGGCGCGAGCCAAAGTCGTTCCATCCCAAGTTGCGGAGCCACACGTAGCACACGGTGTCGAACATGCGGCGGACCGCGTCAAGGTGCGGGGCGTCGCCATTCTGAACGCCGAAAAACGCAAGTTCGTCGAACTCGGAATAGTCGCCTCGCGCGAGCGCGATGGACACAAGGCGGTCTCGGGCGGCGTTTCTGCGCGATTCGCCGGCGACCTCCGTCCCCATGACCTCCTTGAAACATGCAATCGCGTCGTCGAACTTACCGGCGTTCCACAGCCGGTCCCCAATGATGCGCTGCGCAATCGCCCTCGCGACGGTCTTCTGCGACGCAGGGTCGTCGAGCAGCTCCATGAGCGTCGCCTCGCCCTTGCGGACGTCGCCCATGGACATCTGGAGGCAGCCGAGCCGCAGCTTGGCGGGGACGGACACCCAGGGGATGTCGGGATAGAGTTCGATGACCTCGGAGTAGAGGCGCACCGCCTCGTTCGAGTCCTTCGCGCGCTCGCGGGCGCAGCCCTGCATGAAGAGCGCATAGGAGAGGATCTTCTCGTCGAAGTCGCCTGTCTCGGACTGCACCTGCACCTTGCGCCACTCGGCGGCCGCGGCGCGGAAGCTGGCAATGCGGTCCTGCTCGGACTGGCTGCCCCTGAGCTCGTCGTTCACGGCCTTGTCGAACGCCTTGGACGCGCGGTCGATGCCGCCGCGCACGGTGAAGTCGAACGTGCGGTACACGTCGCCGCGCATCCGCCAGTCTGAGCGCCAGTCCCAGGCGTGCACCGCAGGGACAAGCGCCGCAAAGGCGACAAACATCAGGATTCTTGCGTCCATCATCCTCACTCCATATCCTTGAACATGTCGGACTCCTGCAGCAGGAGGCCGCGCGCGCGGCGCGCCCACTCGGTCTCGGGATACTCCAGGACGGTGCGCTTCAGGAAGAGGTAGGCGCTGCGGACGTTGCGCGCCCTGAGGGCAGCGTCGCCCGCCCAGTAGAGCGCCTGCGCCCGCATCTCCGGCTTGTCGGTGCGATAGACCTCGGCCATCGACTCGAACGCCTTCATCGCCTTCGTGTACATCTTCTCGGCCTTTGGCGAGAGGGCGGCGGAGTTCTGCCCTTCGGCTTCCGCCTGTATCCGGTCGCCTTCCTTGACGTAGCAGCTGCCGCACATGAAGAGCGCGCGCGACGCCTTGGAGTGGTTGGGGAAGCGCTTCTGGAAGTTCTCGTAGATGCGCGCCGACACGTCGTAACGCTTCTCGTTCTTGTAGTAGTGCGTGGCGAGGCGCACGGTCGCGTCGCCGACGAGGTCGGAGTCTGGATAGAGATAAGTCATCTTGACGTATTCCTCGCCAGCGCGCCTGAAGTCGCCCAGCATCTCGAGGCAGAGCGCCTTGTGGTACTGCGCCCGCGCGGCGTATTCGCCGCGGGGAGAGGCGGCGAGCATGGACGAAAAGCGCGAAAGCGCCTCGGTGTAGAGCTGGCGCGCCTTCTCCTCGTTACCCGCCTCCCTGCTCTCGGCGGCGAGCTCCTGGGAGAGGTTCGCAAGCAGGAACTCTCCCTGCGCCGCATGGACCGTGCCCGGGTAGTTCTTCAAGGCCTCCTCGAGTATGAACCTGCCGCGCGCAATCGCCTCGGAGCTCTTCTCTGTCTGCTTCCTGCGGCGATGCTCCTTCGCCTGCTCGAAGAGGCACTCCGCGAGGCGGAACTGCACGAGCACCGCCTGATCGACGTCGCGGAAGCGCTTCGAGAAGACGCGGAGCGAGCCGTCGGAACCCTTGCTGACGTTGCCGGTCGCAGTGAGAGTCCGCGCGGGGCCTGGCGAGAAGTGCTTCCCGTCCTCGTAGGCGAACTCCACGCTGTCGCCGTAGCTGACGGGGAGCCGGTCGTCCGCGGCATCGGCAGCGGCCGTGGCGACGCCGCCGGTCACTACCGAGGGAATCTCCTCGCCCTTCGGGAAGATGACGGGCCGGACGACGCCGGTGAAGACGCCGGAGTGCGGCATCGTCTCGACGAGCTCGATCTTGCGGGCGACGCCCATGCCTGACCCCTTGACGGAGACTTCGACCTTGTCGGCCTCGTCTGTCGTGTCGCAGTCCGCGTCCCTGACGCGGACGTAGAAGCGCTCGCCGCAGTGGACCGAAGTCCTCTCGGCGGAGAAGGTGGAGTCCATCAGGTCAAGCGTCGCGTCGGCCGCAAACGAGACGGTGCGCTCGGCTATGACCTCGTCGCCGTCCTTCACCCTGAGGCGCACGGTATCGTTGCCGACGATCGGGAGTATGGCGCGGTATTCGCCGGCGCCGCCGCCTTTCTCGGTAGCGGCCATCTCCGCAGCCGCGGCGGCCGCGGCTTCAGCCGTGCCTACCAGGACGCGAATCATCCCGTTGAAGCTGCCCGCCTGGCGCGCGACGCGCGGCGTCTCGCCGCCGGACTTCAGCATCACTCCTTCGAAGGCCCCGCCGAGCCGCATGAACGCGCAGACCGACTCCGGCTCCATGCCCTCCTCCTCGGCGAGCTCGACTTCAGACGTGGCGACGGCCTCGAGCGTGAGGAACGACGCCGCATGGCGCGCACGCGACAGGTCATTTACGCGCACGAGGATCGGCGCATCGACGTTCATCACGATGGCATTCGTCGTGTCGGTCGCTACAGCGTCCATCGGCTCGGCGAACACATTGTCACGGTAGATGGTGTCGACGGATTCGTTGCCGGGACGGCGGCGTATCGAGTCGATGCGCAGCATCGCGGCCGGGGACTCGTCCACTACGCGCTCCGTCCCGGCGCGGAAGAGGGTCACGACCGGCTTTGTGCGGCGCGTGGCGCTGATGGAAGCAGTGCGGACGACCGGAACCCCCGGGTTGGTGTTCTCGCGGTCGAGGTGCTCAAGCGTCAGGACGTCGTTGTCGACCGTCTCGATCGTGTCCTTCCCTCCTCCGCCGCCCGCCGGCGCCGTCTTGAGAAGACCAAGGAACTTGCCGGTATGGACGCCGTCCGCGTTTTGGTTCAACTCCTGCTCCACAAGCTTCAGGACGACGCTCTTCCCGGAACGCGACGCAATCTTGGCTTCTATCGTGTCGGCCTCGTCGGACGCGTCGAGATCGCTGTCCGATACGGACACGACGATGGAATCGCCGGGGACAAAGCGGTAGGCCTCGTGGAAGCGCGAATCGCCGCTGCCGGGCATGTAGTCGTCGCTTTCGAAGAAGAAGCCGACCGAGGCGTTGTTGAAGCTGGAGAGCATCGTCTTCTCGACTTTCCTCCTGGAGCCATGCGTCGTGCGCTCATCGGAATACGACACCGAAATGCGGTCGCCTGGCGCGACCTCGAGCGTGGCGTTGTGCTGCGCGTCGGAGAAGTCGCTCTCTACGGGGAGTATCTGCTTCCCCTTCGCATCGAACGCGGACATGGAGTCGATGGACACATAGGGTCCGCGCCGCCCGAGGAACTCCCAGCGCAAGGTGCGAAGGCGGACTGGCTCCGGGAACGTGGCCGAGAAGCCGTCCGCAGCGCGGTCAATCGTCGCGCGGTCGGAGACGAAGGCGAGGAGCTCGGGATGCAGTTTCGCATCGAACCAATCGGCAGGGATTGGCACCGGACTCTCCCCCTCTGACTTCTCCCACAGGACACTGAAAGTATCGCGCGTGCCGGAGCCCTGCCCCTGGCCAGCACCAGTCACGAAAACCTCGAGGCGATGAACGCCGACTGAAAGCTCGAACGCGGCAAGAGCGCCGGCGAGCTGCATTCCAGAACCTGAGAACACCGTTTCCCCGTCGAGGGCAATCGAGAGCCACACGCCCTTGAGGGCATCGGCGCTCTTTGAGTGTGGCACAATCCTGAACCGCAGGAAGTCAAGCTTTTCTGGCGCGACGAACACGCCGGAGAAAAGCCCGACAGTCGGCGGTCCAAACCATTGCGGCGTGAACACCATGTTGGTGACAGCCACTCTCCTCGGCGCGCCGGCGCTCTCCATGAAGTCTCGCACAGACCGCTCGCCGCGGAATCCGCCCTTGTCCGCAATCTGGCGGCAAAGCCCGACGCGGGTCTTGGGATCGACCGCAGGGAAAGTGCCGAGACTGAATCTCTTGCCCGCGAGGGTTCCGACAAGCCGGATCTTCGTTATGTCGTCGGGATTCTCCATGCGGACGACGGCGTTGGAGAAGAGATGCGACCCCATCGTGTCGACCTCGAACCACTTGACTGGCTGGCCGTCCGCAAGCGAACGCCACGAGCCGCTGCGCGTCGAGTTTATCACGTCGCCCGGATTGAACCCGACGGCCGTGTCGCTTGCAAAGGCGCGCGGCGGGGGAAGCGCCGTGCGCACGGAACCACGGAAGACGCCCGAGAACGGGCGAACCTCCTTCAGCTCCACGCCGGGCAGGCGGTCGCCGGACGTCGTCGACACCACGATCTGTACCGACCCGCCGTCCTTGCCGATGGAGCGGTCCTTGTCGGAGACTGCGATGTGCAGGGGATTGCCGGGACGGAGCGACTTGATGCCCTGCGAATCGTCTGCAACGCTGTCGTCCACCAGGGCCTCTACCTGCGCGGCCGACTCGGCCTCGTCCACGCGCGGAGAACCCGCGCCTATCGCAAGCCGGGCGTCGTCCACGACGGACACCAGCTTGGGACGGCCCGCGGGAAGCCCGCGCGCCGCGAGAAAGGCGGGGTCGATCGCATACGAAACGGTGTCGGCACCCGTCACCTCGAGGACGAGGTTGGTCGGAATCGCCGAGGCGAGGCGCACGTCGATCGCACCCTTGAAGAGCCCTGGGTCCCGCGACGAGGGAGTGAGCTGGATCGTCTCGAAATCACCGCCCGGCACGGCCTTTATGACGACGGGGATCGTGTTGCCGCCGCCCGCCACCGAGAGGTTGCGGTCCTGGACGGTGATCGAAAGCTGCTGTCCGGGGCGCACGGCCGTGCGATCGGCGACGCTACCGACCATGACCTCGGTCTCGTCGACTTCACTGTTCGTCGCGAGCTTCCACTGGCCATGGAGGAACCGCGCCTCGGTGTGCGTGAAATCGATCGCAAACACCTCCCTGAGGCGCTTGGCGCATTCCTCGTAGTCCTTCCTCTCGAAGGCGATGCGCGCGAGGAAGTAGTGCGCCTGGGCCTGGATTTCCGTGTCGGGCTGGCTAAGCCAGTATTCGAGCGTCGATTCCGCGGACGCGGCGTTCCCGGACTCGATCATCAGGTCGACGGCGCGGAACATGGCGCGGCGCGCGGCCGGTGTCTTGGCGTATGCTGGGTTGTTGCGGATAGTCTGGTACTCGAGCTTCGCCGCCTCAAAGTTCTGCTGGTCGCGGAAAGACTCGGCCCTGACGAGGATCATCGCGGCGGCCACTTCTGGGGTCAGCTTCGACTCGTCGTCAAGGAGCTTGGTGGCGAGCGCGCGGGCGCGTATCAGCATCGTGTCCTTCTCGCCGCGCATGAGGCGCATCTGGTCGACCGCCCAGGCGGTGAAGGCCGGCGGCAGCTTCGCAGCGTCGCGCTCGAACTCCCGCAAATGCGAGGTCAGAAGCTCGGTCGCGCGCTCGAAGTTGTTGCGCACAAACTCGTCGGCGGCGACGTAAAGCGGATAGAGGGGATCGTTCTCGGGAACGGGATAGACGCCCGGCAGGTGGGCCGACGCCTCGGCGCGGAAGCGCGCCGCCATGTCGAAGACCTCCTTGTTGTTGTCGCCCGCAATCGCGCACACGAAAAGGTAGATCGGCTCCCACATCTCCTCGGAGCGCGACCGATCGAGGATGTCCATGATGGTATTGTCTTTGATCGCATGGCGGGTGATGGCGCGGCCGAACGGATGGGCGATCTGTGCAAGGAGAACGGCGTTTGTCGATGCAAGCCCCTGTATGTAGACATGTTTGTAATAGGGAACCCTGTCGCGGCCTGCCCAGTCGTTCCAGCCACTGGCACCAGCGTTCTTTAGCCGCACCATCTCGCGAAAGAACTCGTCGACGACGGCCTTTGTCGCCGGCTTGCCGCTGCGAGCGCCCGAAGAGGCCCATTCGCCGACGCGCTTCGCAAGCGTCCCGTCGTCGTCGCCAAGCCATGCCCACGCCGCGGACTTCGCCTGAACAGCCCTTAGCGTCGGCATAAGCTGCGTCGTGAAAATGCCGTCGAAGCGGTCGATCGTCCCCTTTTCCGCATTGCCGAACGTCGCGACATCTGGATTCTCGCAGATGGCGACGAGACTTCCGAGTCGGGTGGGCGGGTCGACTTTCGAAAGCATCGACATGTACCTGTTCAGATATGCGTCAAGCCTGCCACATGCGGCGGCCAGCGCAAGAAAGGCCTGTGCCGGACGCCCTGACTCGAGAGTCGGGTCGAGCACTTCGCCAGCAACCTTGTCGAGGGGGAAGGCGGACGCAAGCTGCGGAGACGTGCGCGCGATGCTTATGGCCACGGGGAAGAGCTGTCCATGGGCCTTTCCGGGGCCGAGCTTCCTGCAGTCGAAGTTCTTCATCACCATGGCGACGAGCGAGGCCGCGAGTTCCGGCGTCAGGCGCCGTTCGTCTGGATTGTCCTTGTGCCAGTTTCGGTCGATGAAGACGACCGCCGCGCCAGGTTCGACTTTTGCGAACGCCTCTACGGGAACTGGCAGCTTGTCCGTCCCCTTGTCGAGACGGACTTCCGTGATGTAGTCCGCCTTTTGCGTGATTCTAGCGACCTCGATAAGCGCGTTGCGCTCGCCTAGGCTGTTGGGGAGAAGCGCCAAGACGTTGGCCTCGCGCCAGGCGTTGTCGTCCTTCGGGTCGAGCTTGGCGGCAATCGCCTTGATTGCAATTGGCGCGGCGGCGCCGTCGTGCTGGCATAGCTCGGCATACTTGCGAACGATCGAGCGGAACACCCTGCTCTCCCACTTGTTCTGCTGAGGCCACTGGCCCTTGAACTCGCGGCAGGCCTCGTCAAAGAGCTTGTGCGCGACTTCTGGCGCCTTGTTCCCGCTTCCTCGCTTCAGGGCCTTAATCTCGCGCCGTATCTCGACAAGCCGGACGTTCGACTTCGCGCCATTCTTCACCTTCGAAAGGAAGGCCTTCGCGAGCTGATTGGTGAGGACCGGATTCTTCGCCGCCCTTCTGTCCTCTACGCACCACTTCCAGAAGGAATTGTCGCCAGACTTGGCATACGCGGCCTCAAAGAGGGCGACCTTCTCCCTGTCGGACATCTTGCTCGTCGCGAGCGACGAAAGCACGTGGTTGGGATCAGGGTCACCGAACAGCATCTGCTCGACAAACGCCCTCTGCAGCTCCTTCACGTCCCCCAGCTTCGCAAGCGTAGGCATCATCGCATAGCGCACCCAGGACTCGTCGCTGCAGCGCGGCAGGATGTCGTGGTAGGGCTTCGTTGAATTGGCCTTCTCGCACGCTTCGGCGAGAAGGAACAGGTCTGGCATGTCGCCAGGAGAGACAAATACGGCGTACTTCTCCCTCATCTTTGCGACATCGGTCGGCGTCCATACGGAGGAATTGGCGCAATGCTGCATCAGTCTAACTACTTCGTTCGTCACTATGCCATCGCTCGCGACGACCTTCTCGAAGTCTGCGCATATCGCAGCGGAAGCGGCCTCCGCCCCGGCGGGAAGGAGCTCTGGAGCCAGCGCAACATGCAACCTCGTCATGGCGCACGCATGGCGCCCGTGCCTGCCGTCGAAAACGACCGGTTCGAACTTTCTGAAGAGACGCACCGCAGCTGCGCGTTCCGTCTTGTTGGTGCCGACCTTGGCTATCCATGCAAGCGTCTCAGGCGAAAGAAGCGCTCCAGTGGAGCAGGAGAGGTCAATTCTCCACAACTTCGGAAATGCATCACCGCGCGAATTGAGCACCGGGTTTATCACGGAAAGCTCACGGCAGACATTGCGCCCGAAGAAGTCGCGCAAGTCCTCGTCGGAAAGGCCAAGCCCCACCTCTGTCTCCATCGACACGACGCGCGCCAGGATCTCGGTGCGGTCCTCGTCCGCCTTGAACGCGGCAAGCGTCGCGTCGGCCACCTTGAGGAAGTCGGCGGCGCGCTTTTGCTTGCGGAAGCCGTCGAGAAGCCGCAGGGCGTTGTCGTAGATCCTGCGCGAACCGGCCGACTTCTCCGCAAGAAGCACGAACGCATCCGGATCGTCGGACTTGAGGCACAGCTCCCATGCCGCCTGCTCGACGGCGTCATTCCACGCCTTTGAGACCTTGATAAAGTGGGAGAGCCGAGTACGCCTGTCGACGTCATTGCCAAGCTCGCGCGAGACCTCGGCTGCCTCGAAGTAGCGGTTGGGCGCGAGATCACGGCGCTCTTCGGAAAGCCGCTTGAAGGCGCGCTCGGCGGCAAGGGGATGTCCCGATTTCAATGCCTCGTCGAACTCCTTCTCAAGATCCGCGTCGGCAAAGACGACAGCTGCGGTTCCCGCAAAAGCGACAAGGAATAAATTTCTTTTCATATTGTACATAGTTTACAAGATTCTAATTCAGCTGACAAGCATTCCCAGTTATTCCCTACGCAAATTATACATCTTTCCCGAGGAAAAGCCAACCCCCCACCACGGCAGGGGGTCAACGACCTCTCGAGTTGCGCACCTCCATCCCCTTCTTCGCCATTTCGTCCAGATACGCCTGCGCAAAGTCACGGGCCTTCAAAATGCGCTCGTCCGGCGAGCCGCCGCGCTGCAACATGCGACCTGCCGCCGCGACTGCCGCCGAAAACGCCTCCCGCGCCGCGGCGAATTCGCCGCGGCCATTGTCATAAATCGTCCGTCCGCGGCAAATGAGGAGTTCCGGATCGTCAGGATTCTTCTCAAGCCCCTCGGTGACGACACGTAGCGCAAGATCCTTGTCCTTCATCATGTTGTTCGCAATATACCACGTCGTCGACCATGCGTCGATGTTGTGCGGATCGGCTTTTACGGATGCCCAGAACCACGGCATAAGCTCTATCGTCTCGCCGCCGCCAAGATGCCGATGCACGTCTGGCGCGCGGACATGCGAGTTGATCCAATGCCACGGATCGAAGGCGCCTTGCATCGCTTCGCCACGGTCGTGCTCGTCGTGGCAGTCTTCATGGTCGTGATCGTCATCGTGGGCGGCAAGTCCATGCTCCGCGAGATGATCGCACTCCATGTCAATTCCGCCGTGGAAATAAGAGTCCGCCTTGTGGACGAATGCCTGACTGATCGTCTCGCGAGCGTCACCGAACGCGACGGCAAGAGCGCCTTCTCCTTTCACGACCTGGGGCATACGTTCTGCATCTCGACCGCAGAAACCAACAAGGCTCCATACAAGCGCGACACCGCAGAGGGCACCAAGAACTCTGCCGACTGCATTCACAGGCGTTTTCTCCCCAACACGCAAGATGCAAGCAAAAGCAGAATGGCGACATAGACCACCGCATACGCAAGCGCCACCAAAAAGACAACGCCGTCAACTGCGCCCCAGCCATGCACGAGCCGCTGGCGCATGTCGAAGAATTCTGAATGCGGCGCGATCGCGTAAACTGTCTTCACGACCCACGCGAGCGCGGGATTGAGACCTTCAGCATATTCGGGAAGGCGACGGCCAAAGAAGAACATGCCTACGAGAACAAGCGCAGACAAGGTCAGGTTCGCCGATGCTGAAACGAGAAGAGATCCAAGGAGAGAGACGGAGACGGCAAGCGCTACGAACGCAAAGTGCAGAACAATTGCCTGCGGCAGTTCCGCGGCAAATGTGCCGCCGCGCAGAAGAACGCTTGCAACGAAGAGGACATAGAAGAACGCAAGCGCCGACCACGACGCCGCGACCGCGCCGATGTACTTGCCGACGAGGAGACGCCCGCGCGAAATAGGCTTTGCGAGAAGCGGGTAGATCGTGCGCGACTCAAATTCAGGCGGGAAAAGCCGCTGCCCCGTGCCAAGCGCGATGAAGAGCGAAAATCCCCACACGAGAAGGAGCGCCATCTCGTCGAGATAACGCGACGCACCCTCGGCGCCAAAAGGAGTCGCCATCGAAAGCGGCACCATCAACGCAAGACCGAGAAGGACGAGGGCGAAAATGTCGTTGCGGCGCCAAAGCTCGATGAACGAGAGCTTCACGAGAGCGCACACTTGTCGTGCAAAGAGTTTCATTTCGCCTCCTCCAGTGTCTTGAGGAAAAGACGCTCAAGATTTGTCGCGCCGTCGCCGGCGATGTCCTTCACAGGCCCCTGGTAGACGCAATGGCCCTTCTTCATTATCGCGACCCGGTCGCAAAGAAGCTCGGTCTCGCCAAGCTCGTGCGAAGAGAAGAAAATAGTCTTGCCACGCTCCTTTAGTCCGCGCAGGAGCTCGCGGAAATGGATTCGCGCAAGCGGGTCAAGCCCCGTGAACGGCTCGTCGAGAACGAGGAGATCGGGATCGCTGAGAAGCGCCTGGGCTATCCCGGCGCGCTGCAGCATCCCTTTAGAGTATGTCTTAAGCGGACGCTTCGCGGCATCGGCAAGCCCGACGGACTCGAGAAGCGAGTCTGCGCGCAAGCGAACGGTCTTTGCGTCGAGTCCGCAGATGCCGCCGTAGAACGCGAGAAGCTCGCGCGCGTTGAGGTAGGGATAGTATGTCGCGACCTCGGGCATGTAGCCGATGTGCGCGCGGACGTGCGGATCGGAAGGATCGCCGCCAAGCACCTTGACTGTGCCGGACGTGGGGGCGAGAAGCCCGAGCATCATCTTTATCGTCGTCGTCTTGCCGGCGCCGTTGGTGCCGAGAAAGCCCATGACCTCGCCGGCTTTCAACTTAAGCGAGAGCCCGTCGACCGCCTTTGTGCCGGCAAACGCACGGGTGACACCTTCGAGTTGAACAATATCCGGGCACTCGCTCATGATTTCTCCTTAAGAAAGCGCAGAACGTCCGCAGCCACAAGCGGGTTGTGGAAAGTGAACGCAAAACGCGCGGCAGATGTGCCGCCATCCGCCTTGAAGACAAGACCGCCGGGCATCACGGAAAAAGACTTCAATTCGCCGAACGGGATGCCGAAGTCCATGTCCTTGCTGGCAAAAGCAATCCGGCGGTCAGTAAAATAGCAGTGCGTGCGCTGCGCGACGCTGCACTTCCTCCGCATGCCCGGGAAAGCGACGTCGCTCGGGCGACCTACAGGTCGTCCTGCATTGTGCGACAAATCGACAGCGTCAGAATCCAACTCCGTGTAAAGCGTCCCCTTCTCGTGGTAAAACACCTGGTCGTCAGACGATATGGATGTCACTTTTGCACCCTTGCTCGCTCCTTCGCCCTTCTTCACCGGTCGAGGACGCAGACTCTCGATGCCGCCTTCCGCGAGCCACTGCGCATGGCGTTCGCGGTTTTTCGCACGGCGGCTTCTGATCCTGAGCCACACGACGACCATCGGTATCAAAAGCCAGAAAAACGCAAATACGATGGCGATGAGGCCAAGCGCATGCATGAACCACGGCTTGCCGAGATTGTCAAGGTCCTGGTAGATGAACCAGAACATCCCGCCGAGGAACACGAAGGCGATCAGCTTTCGCAACGCATATACCATGAGAGTAATTATAGCATAATTCGGCTACTGGAAGAACCAGTAGGCAAAAGCCACATGCTCGCCGAGAAACGCGAGGCGAGTCGCGTCGGAGACGATGAAGCGCCCAGGGACGGTAAAATGCACGTCGGCAAAGTCGCCCTCTGAAACAGGGAACGAGACATCTCCGGCATCCTCTCCATTGACAATGACCCTCAGCGTCATTGGGGTTTTTAACGCGAAATCGCTCCGCGTCCCCCAGAGTTCACGGCTCGTAGCTACAGAACATTTAAGCGCCGTGCGCATGACAACATGAACGTCGCGCCCGGGTTTCAAGGGAACCGTCATCGCATCGCCGCCATAGAGAAATCTACCGCCATCTACGACATTAGTGCCATTAAGCTCGCCTGCGGCGTGATACGGCGCGAAGATCGGATAATCGTCGCGCGAAAGCGCCTCGTAGTCATACGCCTTTTCGTCTTTCTCATAGGCAACGTCTACATGCGCGGAAAGAGTCATGTTTGACGCGAGATACGAAGGTGCGGCCTCCGCAGCATCGTAGGCAGACCAATCGGCCTTGCGCAGCTCGAAGTCAGGAGGACACGACAGAACAGTCTCACCGGCGATCACGTCCGGTTTGTCGCACATGGCCGACTTCTTTTCAACGGTCTTCACGAACCAGTAGTCGAAACGGGTCGATGGCTCGTTTTTGAGTATCTCAATACTCGCAGCGGCAGAATGCGCCTGAAATTCTGGGGAATAGATACCCGAAATATGCGCAAAACGGCGAGGCGTCATTTCGTAGGCAAGCCCAGCCACGCTCAGAGCCCCGACGGAGGATCCACGAGGAATCTCGGCTTCACATCGCACGGCAAAATGACGGTCTTGGTCGGAGCGGGCCGCGCTGCCGTGGAATATCCCGACAAACACAATCGCCATTGCCGCCGAGAAGACGACAAGCACCAAATGCGGGAGTCTCTCTGCAATGCCAGACTTGAGGCGAGAGGCAACAACATCGGCACCAAACGACATATAAAGGACAAGGACAGGCATTATCCATGCGAGATAGCGATCGAGGTTCGTATTTTGCCAGCCGCTCGTGGCGACAGTGGCAACCCCTCCCAACATTGCAAGATACCACGCAAGTTCCCGCCAGGAAACCTCGCGCCATGAACGGGAAAACACGCCGATCCACAGGAACGCCGCGCCAACAAGAGGCAGATAGAACAAATCACGCGGAGATTCCTGTGGAATGCCGAGGAGATACGCCTTTGCAATCCTCATCGCATCAACAGCCGACGCAAAAATCGCAGACGAAAAAGACAAATTAGTAAAATAGCCCTTGTTCGCCACCGAGGAGAACTGGCAAGCCCCGGTAAGCGCGTAGTTAAGCGCGAAAACGCACAATGTCGAGACAACTGCGACTGCGGCTATTGCAATCTCACTTGCAAGACGTCGACCTCGAATGCATTCCATGGCGCAAAGCGCACAATATGCGACAACGACGACCATCCCCTCTGGTCTTATCCAGGGCGCAAGCAGGAGAAGCGGCACATACAGGCATTTTCTGTCTGAATAAAGACCATAGGCAAGCCATGCGCTTGCCGCCATCCAAAGACCGATGTCGCTTTGGGCAAGAGCGCAGTAGGCAAAAGGGCCGAACAACGCAAGAAGCGCGACAGAGACGATGCGCGCAGTCGGACGCCCTTCAAAGACACGACAGGCGACAGCGCCCCATCCGACGACGAAAAGAAGATAGAAGATTGCGTTAAGAAGAAAGCCCGCCGTCAGGAGAGCGGTTCCCTTGCAACCAAGCATATACGGAACGGCGAGAACAAACGGATATGCGACTGAAGTCGTGCCGGT
>Ga0310786_10002373_pt1 | contig 28872 bp, 15 predicted proteins | sample AusTroGonzalo_MG_FD_203881 | JGI IMG/M metagenome (GOLD analysis project Ga0310786, IMG submission 203881) | Bovine rumen microbial communities from tropical cattle in Woodstock, Queensland, Australia - Gonzalo_03 (v2) (version 2) | ecosystem: Host-associated > Mammals > Digestive system >...
CGAGACTCGAACTCGCGACCTACGGCGTGACAGGCCGGTATTCTAACCAACTGAACTACCGCACCCCGATAGTTGCTCTTTTTCAAAAGCGGGTGCAAAAGTACTGCTTTTTTTTGAACTGACAAAATATTTTTGAAAAAAAATGCATTTTTCTGCTATTTTTTCATAAAAATGACGAAAAACGCATGAAAAATGCGGAAAAATTTGTAGGAATAAAATAAAAGCAGTACTTTTGCACGCTTTTTTCGCGGAAGCGTAGAAAAGTGGTGGAAATTGAAACATGCCCAGATGGCGGAATCGGTAGACGCGCTGGTCTCAAACACCAGTGGAGCAATCCGTGCCGGTTCGACCCCGGCTCTGGGTACACAAAAACAATTTAAAGGTCAGGCGGGAGACTTAAACATCCGCTATCCACTCGGAACAGGCTGACTGCCCGGAGAGTAACAACAGAAGGAGGTGTATGCAATGATCGTAGTACCGGTAAAAGAAGGTGAGAACATCGAGCGCGCGATTAAGAAATTCAAACGCAAATTCGATAAGACAGGCGTCATCAAAGAGTTACGTCGTCGTCAACAGTTCGACAAACCGAGCGAAATCAAGCGTGTAAAAATGCAACATGCGAAATACGTTCAACAGTTGCATGCGCATGACGATAAATAATCGTTCTACTTCAAACAATAAAGCGGCCGAAAATCGGTCGCTTTATTATTTTTCTGCATACAGACTCGTTCAAATTGCCCCCAAATTATCTGCTAACTGCTGCACGCTGCTGGCTCCCACCAGCACGGATGTTACCCCCTGTTGCTCCAGCACCCATGCTAATGCCTGCTGTGCGATAGTACGGTTTGCCGCCTGCGCCTTTGTCTGGAGTTGTTGCAAATAATTCAACAACTCGGGTGTTCTTTTATCCGATTTTAGAAAATGCTCCTTCGCCATCCGGGAGTCCGTTGGTATACCGTTGAGATATCGTTCGGTCAGCAGTCCTTGCGCCAACGGCGAATAGGCAATGAATCCAATCCCTTCCTCGCGGCAGAAATCAAGAATGCCTTCATCAATGGGTTCACGATTGAGCATATTCAAGCGGCCCTGATAGATAAGCAAGGGCACATCGCGTTCACGCAAATAAGTAACGGCATTTCGCAATGGCTCCAACGGCCAATTGGAGATTCCGACATATAGCGCCTTCCCTTGACGGACAATATCCACCAAGGCTTGCAACGTTTCCTCAATAGGCGTATTCGGGTCAAAACGATGGGAATAGAACAAGTCCACATAATCCAAATGCATGCGCCGCAAAGACTGGTCAAGACTTGCCATAAGATACTTGCGGCTTCCCCACTCGCCATAAACACCCGGCCACATGTCATAACCGGCTTTGGTGGAAATAAACAGTTCATCCCTGTACGGGGCAAAGTCCTCCGTCATTAAACGTCCCATCGTCTCTTCGGCACTACCGTATGGTGTACCGTAGTTGTTGGCAAAGTCAAAATGGGTAATACCATGGTCAAAGGCATAATGCGTGATGGCACGGCTACGTTCGTATGGAGCGTCAGCACCGAAATTATGCCAAAAACCGAGACTGATTTTAGGTAGCAGCACGCCACTCTTTCCGCAACGGTTGTACATGAACTGAATCTGGTCGTACCGCGATTCGGCAGCAGTGTATGGAATCTTGATATTCATAATTATTGAATTTTGAATCGTTGAGGAGTTGTAAGGCAGCGAGAGTCCGGCGCAATCCATACGTCAAACTCCGCCGCATCGGTGTCATAAAAATAATGGTGAGTGGCGATGGGTGAGCGGTGAGAGGATTCCCATGTCTCGTGCCAATAGCCAAGTTGTTCTTTGGTTAGTGTAAAAGAAACGGTGTAAGACTCACCGGCAGGGATATAAACTTTTTGGAAGCCCTTGAGCTCCTTTAAAGGACGCACCAAATCGCCGGAGAGTTGATGGGTATAGAGCTGCGCCACTTCGTATGCGTCCACCTTTCCGGTATTCGTAATGGTGCAGGATACCGAATAACATTCCTGTTTATCCGCTATCGGCTCCACTTTCGTGTCCTTATAATCAAACGTGGTATAACTCAAACCGAACCCGAAGGGGAAGAGCGGTTCCGTGGGCGTTTCGAGCCAGTAGGACGACTGACCGATAGAGAACTGCGGACAACCGATAGGAATACTATCAATGAGCATCGGCGGGTCATAAGACGGACGACCGGTATTGTGACGGTTGTAGTACAGCGGTATTTGTCCGACCATTTTCGGGAAAGTAATCGGGGTTTTGCCGGAGGGAACAACCTTGCCGGTCAAAAGGTTGAATATAGCCTGACCAGAATACGTGCCACCATGGAAGGCATAAAGAACAGCCGCAGCCTGTTCCACTTGTTTACCGATAGTAAGCGGACGACCTGCCATGACTATCATGACAACAGGCTTGCCGGTCTTTGCAAGCGCCTCCATCATTTCGACTTGCGCTCCCGGGAGATTCAAATCCGCCCGACATCGCGCTTCGCCGGACAAGATGGCTTCCTCACCGCAGAAATACAGGATTACATCCGCGTGACGAGCCTTAGCAACGGCTTTCGATATACCTGCCGTATTTCTGTCACGACTATAGGTTAGTCCCTGCTCGTAGCGAATATTGAAATCGGACATACTAAACTCATCCAAAGGCGTAATAGAATGTTCCGGTTCGGCATCAAAAACCCAAGTACCGAGTTGTTCTTTTCCTTGGTTTGCCAACGGACCTGTGATGAGAATGTTTAATGTTGAATGTTGAATCTTTAATGGTAATACGCCATCGTTCTTGAGAAGGATAGCGGATTCTTCAGCTGCTTGGCGTGCCGTATTTATCGCTTCGCTTGAGTAGTTGTCCGGCTGTTCTTCAGGGACATAGGGATTATCGAATAAGCCGAGTCGGTATTTAAGGCGCAACACCGAACGCACACACTCATCAATTTGCGATTCTTTCACTTTCCCTTCCGTAACCAGTTCTGCCAGATAGTCCGTATAGATATTACCCTGCATGTCCATTTCCATACGGGCATTGATACAACGCAGGGCGGCCTCTTTCTTGTCAGCACAAAGTCCATGGGGGACGAGGTCAGAGCCGGACCCCCAATCGCTGACGAGCAATGCATCCGACTGCCATTCGTTGCGCAAGATATCAATATTCAAATGTGGATTTGCTGATGAAGGAAGACCATTAAGGTCATTGAACGAGCACATGATACTCATTGCTCCAGCATCAAGCGCCGCCTTGAAAGGAGGAAGATAGATGTCTCGCAGTTGGGTTTCCGGAATCCAAGTGGTATTATAATCGCGTCCGCCTTCGGAAACGGAATAACCGGCGAAATGCTTTACACAGGCTGCCACATTTTCACTTTGGTAGCCCCGGACGGTTGCAGCTCCCATTGTTGACGTGAGGAAGGGGTCTTCTCCATACCCTTCTGCTACCCGTCCCCAACGCGGGTCATGCGCCACATCAACCATAGGAGAAAACGTCCATCGAATGCCCGCAGCAGCCGCTTCCTTCGCCGTCAATTGCGCAGCTCTCTCGACAAGGGCAGGATTCCATGTTGCACCCTGTCCCAACGGAATGGGATAAATGGTTTTAAAACCATGAATCACATCGCGTGCAGCCACCAACGGAATACCGAGACGAGTCTCTTCTACAGCCATACGCTGTAAGCGATTGACTTCTTTAGCTCCAACAATATTGAAAATAGAGCCTACCTTGCCTTCACGAATGAGTGCCTCTTTCTCTTCCGCATTCCATGAAGGGTCAAGCTGGTTGAGCTGACCTATCTTCTCCTCCAGCGTCATTTGCGCAAGAAGGCTGTCAATAAACTTGTCTTCGTCACTCTTGTGCACGCAGGAGCATACGGCCGTCAATAGTATAAATGATACCGTAATACGAAATATAGATTTGTTCATCTTTGATGAATTTGAAAATATTCGGATTTGCTGGTTTCGTATTTGTATCGACGGATGTTTCCGTATTATAGCAGCGTCCTTCGCCATAGACCTCCATTTCCCATAATGAGGAACCATAACCGGTATTGCGGGCTTTGCACAACACCCGTACGAATTGCGCTTCTACCGGTTCTCCGTTAGCACGGATATCTATAGTCTGCGTACCGCCTTTTGAACCGGTCACTGCCTTTGCAACGGTGTAGTTTTCACCATCATTGCTCAATTCAATATCATAGGTCGTAGCATAGGCGTTTTCCCAGAAGAGTTTGATGGTTGTCAGTTTATAGCAATCACCAAGGTCAACTGCCAGCCATTCATTGTCTAGGAAACGACTTGACCAACGTGTTTCAAGATTTCCGTCCACCGCTTTGGTAGCCGCTGTACCGTCATTCTCACTTCCTGAAGCTGCAGCAGGCTTCTCCAGTGCGAGATTGACCTCTGAATACGGCTGCACATAAATGTGTGCTGTTGCTGTCATCTCGTTACAATCGAAATTGACATTATGGTCTCCAAGTTGAGTAGCGCGATAAGAATGCACACAGGTATCTAGTGCCTCACCGAACTGGTTGATTGGACATACAAGGAATGACTGCGTATCCCCTAGAGGAATAATCGTTTCAGCAGGTGTTACGATGACAGAGTCCGGATGCAAGGTTTCAAGCACTACCAAAGTCAATGAAGCCGTACATGTGCCAATCGTAGCAGAAATAGTTACAAAACCATAATCGGGGCAAGTGAGGGTATTGTTTTTAAGCATTGCCTGCCCTGAAATAACGGCATAAGTCGGTTGTGCCGTGATAACAGCACCATTGACATTATAGGCAGTCGTTGAAAGTGTTGTTGATTGCCCCTGATTCAGCACAGAATCTGTTGCAGAAAGCGCAATTGCAAACACGGCATCAGGATCTCCTGTAAGCGGGCGACCGTAAGCCTCTAATTCATACAGTGACGTACCATAAGTAGTGGCACGTTTGAGACCTGTAATACGTATGTATCGGGCACGGGAAGTTTCCAATTGATAATTAATTGTTGCCATATCAATGCGTTCGGTACCGCCGGCAGAAGAAAGAGTAATCGCTTGCCAAGATACATTATCATTACTCAATGCCAATTCATACGAAGTCGCATATGCCGTTTCCCAACGCAAAATGAAATGATTAATATAACATACTTCGCCCAAATCGACCATAACGAATTCGTTATCATTATGAGCAGAGCCCCAACGGGTAGTTGCATCACCATCCGTTAGATTCTTTGCCAAACAACCAGCATTCTCTTCCGAAGAAGCTGTTACCGGTTTATGCAACGCGAGATTCGGGTAAGGCAGGTCCCACTCCAGTGGGTCAATAATAGTCGGCGTTGATTCATCTAAAATAGTAGCCGTTGTTTTTGTCTGTTTACCCGATATCAAAGTCAACCCTTGCGGAACTATTACGGTGGTGTCCTTAGCACCGAAGAAATGCACCTTTAGCGGTGTTGATTGGGTGTTGTAAACCGCATACGTTAGGGTATTGGTCAGAGTATCCAGATACGCCGCAGCCAGAGGATGGTCCGCATAGATGTCAAAACATTTCTCTCCTAAGGAACGATGTGCATGGGTTAACCAATATGTGATACCACCGGTATCAGGATTTTTCGCCAATGCTTTGCCCAGTTTATCCATATTGTTCCATACCCGTGCAGCAGAATCTGCATCAAAGAGCGAGAGATAGGAGAGACAAACATTTCCCAATCCGGACTCATCACCTAAGCCGTTCTGAGCCGCTTCGTAGTTGCCAACTTCTTTCTTGGCATACATTTGCGTATAATCCCACCGTGCAAAGGCAAGGTCTTCCCCCAAGCAATTGGTAAGAATCGGAGAAATTGGAAGCCATTGGATTGAATGCATCCATACAGGGTCTCCAGAGAACCAAGTCCACCAACCAACACCTTGCATTGTGAGGTTGCAACAATACGGGTGATTGTACTTTGTAAAGTCGATGTTCCTGCGTTTGCGGTCAAACCAATACTCGGAAGTAGCTTTTGTCTCAAGTGTATAACCCATTATACCGGCTTCGAGCATTTCTTTATCATTAAGTGCTGCCCCGAGCATCCATACACCACCCCAGCCTTGAATTGCCTCCGAGGATGATTCCTGACCATTTCCGTTGCCCCCATTACCCAATCCACCGGCAAACGAATGACCACAATAGGGGTCAAACGTTCTAAACCAAGGCTCATCTCCAGACCGTTGCCAGTTAGCATAGTCGCGAGCCACCTCTCGAACCATTTTCCCATACTGCGTCCGGAAATCGTCATCAAGCATACAAAGCACAGCAGAAGCATACACAAAATATCCGTAATGGAAATGATGATCATTAAAGGTGTCGGAATCATAGGACGGGTCAAAGCCTATCAATGCCCCCCAACGCGGATAGCGTGCAAAATAGAATTGCTGTTCACCGGGTGTATAGGTATACCAGTCAATAAGCGTTTGTTTGAGACGCTGTTTTGCCAAGCGGAAAGTTGCCGTATCCCCCAATTGCAAGGCAAAGGTCATATAATGCATCATCTGCGTAAGCCCTTTACCTCCCCAATACGTATCAGCACCAAACGATCCGCGTTTGGCATAATCGGCATTGAGTTCCGCCATACGAGAATACGAGAAATCCTCTTTCCACTCTAATGGAGCCGGGAAGAAAGGCAACATCGGATGAACCGGATACGTGAACGTTACATCCTTACATTCCCAGACACGCATCTGACCTCGTGGGGTCATATACGTCGGCTGCATTGAGGGCAACATGGGTTCTCCCATATATTCAGTACTATAATAGTGATGCGGCAAGAAGCCCATCAGTACCTGTTGGTCCACACTAAACGTTGTATTGAGAGTGGATGTAGTCGCGTCGTATGCATATGAGAATGTTGTCTTGCGTGGAATACGGAAGGCATATGGTTCAACTTTGGCAGCATCCAATCCGTCCGTCAATAAAGCTATCGTCAATTGGTTGGTTTGTGTAAACACCCCATACTTAGCGGCATCGGGATTAGTGACCTGCATCGAGATACCCTGCGCCTCAATCCATACAAGCGGCGAACCGTGCATACAAGTGACGCGTACCCATGCATCGCCGTCTTGCATAATGAAAGACATCATAAAGTCTGACCAAGCATCCACCAAAGCCTCTTTAAAAGCCGCTTTTTTGCCAGTAGTTGTATTTGTAAAATTCACCGCTATTGGTGTATCCCATTTCATTTCACATCCTGTAGGTTCCCAATAGGTTGGGTATCCAATCTGCAGCTCTCCATCCTTCGCTTCCGCCCAACCGGGATAGAACCAAATCTTGCCGGTCCACTCATTGACAAGGGCGTATGTCCACCAATCGTTCGTAGGAAGGGCCAACGTTCCTTCGCGCGAGCCGTCAGCAGGTGCCAAACGTGCCAAGAGTGAATCCGGAAGATACAAACGGCGATGCTCCGTCTGATACGCCTGACAGCCGTCATGATTGGTGGAACGGCTTTCGGTCAAGGGTGCATAAGAGGCATATGAACCGGCACCGAGAGAGACAAGCGTTTGGGCGGAAACCGGTACAAGACAAAAGACCGCTACGCTTAAAGATATAAGAAAAAAAACTTTCTTTCTCATAATTTTACGATGATGGTTTCCAAAGAGTTTGCAGGCATTTGGATATTAGCGATGTACTTCCCTATTTGCAGCGGGAAGAAAATCGCTTCGCCTGTATTGAGAATATTGATGGCATACGAGCCGTCTTGCTTCTCCACAGCACACAACTGAATTCTGCCCTTCGAAGGATTAGTTACCCCCAGCACTGTATCGCCCGGCCGCATAGAACGGGAGAACTGTTTGAGGACATAGTAATAAGGCGTGTAATAGAGGATGTCGTTCTTATAATCCACCATAAGCATCGCGCCGCAGTTATTGTTCACGTGCGTCGGACCGCCGATGGAGTCAAGGACTGCGTTCCAGTCAATGTAACCGGTCAACCAGTGGTTAAGACCGTCGATGATATACGAAGCATAACGATGAACAACCGCATATTTAGGATGCCAATCTGGCCACCACGGAGTGGAATATGCCCAATCCGTAGCGGAAGGTGTCCACCAGAAGTCGTCATTCATGAACCAACCGGACTCTTTGTATCCCGCATAATCAGAAACACCGGGCCAACCGTCACGCCCAAGATTATCCACACATCCTTCAGTGTGAATAAGTCGTTTGTCGGGATGCGCGGCGTGAAGGGAGTCAAGTACTTCGGGGAAGCAACTGACGGTTGAGCCGTACCAGTGTAATGCCACACCGTCAGTAGATGCATTGGCAAGCGAATCTCCAAAGACGGCAGCGGTATAGGGAGCTGCTTCAAAGGTGTTTTGGTCAAAGCAGAGAATCTTCACGTTTTGGAAGCCGTTCTTCGCCATTTCGGGTGCAAGATATTGCCCGATAAGTGTTGCTTCAACCTGCGGCGAGAGGTGCATCGACTCCCACGAACCGTCATTGCCTTGCGGTTCGTTCTCAGGCGTAAGCGCCCAAAACTCTATGCCTGACTCACGGTAGGCTTGTAGATACTTGACGAAATAGCGTGAGAACGCGTCATAGTATTCGGGCAGAAGCGCTCCGCCATAGCGGTTTTTCTTATCAAAGAATTGTTTGTTATCCTTCATCCACGCGGGTGCTGTCCACGGCGAAGCAACCAGTTTCCACTCGTGGTCTTTTTGGGCGGCTTTGATGTCAGCAATCTCATGGAGACATTGCCACATATCGTAGTTTTCGTCTTGGATTTGAGGATATTCGGCTTTGGAGAAACCATCCTTATGGACATCCATCGAGAAGTGTTCCAGCGCTTCATCGCCATCCACATCGTCGTATGAATAATGGCCTTTCAGCGCAAAGTCAGAAGCACCAACGACCGTTCGCGAGGCAGAGAAGTTTGCGCCGTTCTCACCATACATTTCTTCCAGCACTTCGCGGCGTTGCTCCGGCGACAGACATGAGAGAACAAAGACCGCAGACTCGGTAATGGAATTTCCGAAGCCGTCTATGGTTTGGCGACGGTCGTTAATGTCAACGACAATAGCTCCTTCAATACTGCCTTTCTGAAAGACGACAGGTGTAGGAAGAGCATCGACCTTTTCTACAAGCAGGTACGTTTCCGTGGAAGGTGTGTGCGCGCAAGCCGTAAGTGCGCCAAGAGCAAGGATAACAATTATATTTCTCATACTTCTACAATTAACTGTTTAATTACGCCGTCACGGGCAAAGATGTGCATACTTTCTTCTTTACTGAGTGTCAAGCCCTTTGCGGATGTTGGTATTTCTGCATTTTTGCGATAAATAATCTCGGTGCCACCATAGTGATAGCAGAGTTGACCATCGGTAAAGTCTGCTTCAGTTAGCATGGTTGGAGAGAACGTAATTTGACCGTCATGAACAGAAACACCGAGTTCAAACCAACGGCTGATGATATCCTCTTTTACTTGTCCTGTCATGCCGGGTTGTTGCGCCCCGGACATAGATGGTGTATGCGAATAGGGGTCAAACGGGAACGCACCGTATTCAGCCGGAGATTTATGCGAACCTATTCCTTCGCGAATCGCGGCATAATGTTTCTTGAGACGCTCGTTAGGCGTACGGGCAATCGTTTCACCTACGGCAAGGAGAAGTTTGGAAACCATGTGCCAATAGATACAACCGAGTCCTTCGTATTTATAGAAGGTGCCAGACCTTCCGGTGAAAGCGTGATGATTAAACACCTGTTCGTATAAATCTTTCAGTTCGTCAGGCAAGTTATTTGCATTTCGGTATTGCGCATCAAAATGGATACCACCATCGCAGTCCTGTTTCAAAATTGAACCTAAGTATTTCTGTACCACCGGCAGGTTCTTTGCGTCTTCCGGCAGGTTATTGAGTTCCAAGAACGTCTTGCGTCTGCGATTCGGATAAAGCATGTAACTTCTCTGGTCTTCGCGATATAAATCCGATGCCCGCATTGCATCCAAAAGGTCAGCAGCTTCTTCGCCCGTTAGAATGCCTGATGTGAGAACCGCCACTTGTCCTTCGAGCATTTGATAAAGATGAGAAATGGTGATATCGCCGTTTTCAAATTTAATCAGGTTATACGCTTCATAGAGTCCATCGGCTCGTTTATTGGCGCGAATCGATTCGTCTATCTTACGGAGCGTAGCGGAAAGGAACTCCTGTAGTTCGTCTATCTTGAGTACTTCAGTCTTGCCGCTTAGTCCGGCATATACGCTATTACGATAGGTCTCGCCTGCAGTTCCGACAATGTAGGTAAAATGACGCGTATTATCATTCGTATAAGCATTGCGAATCGCACGCAGGAAATCCATCGTCTCTGCTCCAATCTGCACATCGGTATTGATGAAGGATTGCAAGAACGCCACATAGCGACGCATGTAACAAAGTGTCACCATTGAGGCGCCATAGCCAACGAGTGCATTGTTGGCATCGTTCCACTCTGGACGAAGCGTGTTCATCCAAATACCGGCATTGGGAATGAAGTTCGACAATTTGGTTAATAGCGTGATTAACAGTTTGTCCGCCATAGTCGTATGACGAATCTGTCCATTCGCATCGAGCAGCAATTTGGCATCTGATCCCATCGTCGGGATAAGGGCTTGAATACGTTTATGTTCCTCGTCATCAAAAAGAATGCTATTCTTAGGATCCGCTACAATCTCTGCATACGATTTCAAACGGTACGGCACATTCGCAAACGCATAACGGCGCTCGTTGAGCAAAGCATGCAGTTTCTCAGGGTTGTGGTTATAACTGATCTCTAATAATTTGAGCAAATAGATAATCTGGTGGTCTCCCCAATATCCGATATTCGACCACGGATTTTCCGGTTCAATTACTTCGTAATCAATACCTTCATTCGATATACGATAAGGATTATAACCATCTGCTGTGGTAGCATTGAGGAACTTCGCAATGATATGATTGATATAGAGCGGATAGGAATAAGACAACGCTTCCCAATTCTGAAAGATATCCCGCCAATTCCCCTGATACGCTACAACAGGTTGGCCCTGTTCGTCCTGTACACAAATGGAGAACAAATTCCACGGACGGGAAGGATCTCCATGCCGGCGACCAAATGTCAGAGGCAGATCCTCTGTTTCGGATTTAGGCGGATAATTGAGATAGTAACCGCCTCGCATCGTGTTGAACAATACATTTGCAAAATGGCGTGCATCGTTCGCTTCATCGCCTGTATGTTGGATACCATCATTCTGTGCCACGATACGACGAAGTGTCTCGGTAGATTGGGACATAGCTGCTTCTAATTGTTCTATGGCATCAGGTTGGGCTATGAAATGTATCAGTTCATGTACCGCCACCGCGTCTTTGCTCACATCCAATACATTGTACCAAGTGAAAGAGGAGAGAGGTAAAAGCTGAAAGGATGAGAGGGAAACAAACGCACCTCGTACGCCTTTAGATTCGGTCTTTGAATAATCCGTATCTGCAGGCAAACCGAGACAATACACGGTATTGCATGTGAGGGACTCCGAAGGTTCCGCACGATCGACCAAGATGGCTTCCATACGGAACAGCGCCAACGAAGTGCCGGGAACCAACTCCGTTTTTTTATAGCCGTCCACCAACGTGGAGAACTCATTCTGGGTCTTGCGTTCCACACCTGCAGGAAGGACATTCATGAGTCTATCCGTCAATTCGATATTCAGTACTTTGTCCGTCACGTTCTCCAGCGTAGCTCTGCGTACCCATCCGTGTTTTCCGGCAGGAGCCCAGATATATGAGAAACGCAAACCAAGCGTATGATTCTCTTCGCAGAACACAATCTGGTTACCAACGGTTGATTTGGCAATCTTACGTGAGATGTCAAAGACATCCTGTTGCTTCTCAGAGAAAGGCTTCCAGACTTTAGCCCCTGACCTTTCGCCCTTCGCCTTTATAACCGTGCGAGGACCTGTAAACTCATAACTCTCGGTAATCTTATCGTCTGTATAGTATGGGAAGAGCGCTTCACCCGGACTACGTCGACCACAGGTCAGCCCTCCAGTCGAAGAAAGATACATCCATAAATCTGTATCTGATGCAAGGGAAATAAAAAACGGTTGCATCAAGTCGTAATTGGCGATTTCATAAAATCGCTCTCCATTAATCGTTATGAACGCTCCATTTACCATCTTACCTTTTACCATTTGTCATTTATTTAGTCATTGAACTATCTAACTATTTCTTCTCTCATCGAGTTCGGCTTTCATTCGCGCCATGGTCTTCTTATCAAGATTATAGAATGCCAAGAAGATAGCGCAAGATGCATACAGCACGCCTGGAACTATACCAAACATCCAATGGAAAGTATTCATGATGAGAGGCGTATGTTGAATCTGATCTATCGTCAGGATATCGGCATTATAACCGATATAAGACATCACAGCGCCAAACAATGCTGCACCAATTGACCAGCCAATCTTCTGTGCAAAAACTGCCGCAGAAAGACATAGGCCTGTTGTGCGACGTTGGAATTTCCACTCTCCGTAATCCGCAGCATCTGCCAACATCGTCCATAGCAATGAGATAGCTGGGGCATATGCAATCTTACCCAAGCAGTTGAATACATTGATGAGCACAAAATTACGTCCGGCAAAGAACAGCAGGCAGAAAAACAGACCCGATAAGATTGAACAAACAATGTACAACTGCTTCGCTCCGAACTTCTTTACCAACGGTTTGGTCATCGGAATAGCAATAATCAACGCCACCGTTCCGAGGATATTGAATATCTGACTCTTTGATTCTGCGCCCAAGAAATATTTGAAGTAGTATGTAGCGGATATATTCTGAATCGCAAACATGATAAACGACACGATACCTACTATTGTCAGAACCACCCATGGGCGGTTCTTAAACAGATACTTCAAATCCCGTCCGAGATGGGCATCTTGGCGTTTTGGAGGCGCTACGCGTTCACGGGTGGTGAAGAAGGTGATTAGGAAAAGAATCACCCCGATACAACCGAAGATTGCGACCAAATATCTAAAACCAATCGTATAAGACGAACGAACCAGCGCTCCATTTGCCATTGTTTCTTCCATGAATGCCTTACGCGCTGCGTCATCGCACATGATGGAATAGTCCATACCTGTAGCGTGCGAACCCAGATAATATACGATATAGAGTGCAAAACCCGATACGATTAACTGACCGATATTTGCCGCTACGAAACGATAGGAGTTCAATCCAGCTCGCTCAATTGAATCATCTGTCATTACTGCTCCCAGCGACGAATACGGAATATTCACTATCGCATAAACGATACGCAAACAGATGAACATTGGCAGGATATACGCAATCAGCGCATTGCCTTGCAACGCCGGACCGAAGAATGCCAGGAACGCAAATAGCGCAAAAGGAACACATCCGAATAATAAGAACGGACGGAACTTTCCCCAACGCGTATTTGTTCGATCTGCCCAAACACCGACTATCGGATCCATCACCGCATCCATGATGGTACCCAAAATAGCAATCGTCGTGGACCATGCCGGACTAATACCTAATACATCCGTATAATAGAAGATTAACCAGAAATTGACCAAGTCCCAGACAAAATGGGAGGCGGTATCACCAAGGCTATAGCCAAGTTTTTCTTTAATTGATAGTTTCATAAATCCATTTACTTTTTTTTCATTTACCATTTACCTTCTTATATATGCGAATGTAATCGACATACATTTTCACAGGGGAGCCGTCGGCCGGAAGCGCCGTCACGCGTTTGAAAGAGGGGTCATCGGCCGTAATGACTGCAGGATATTTCTCTGCCGCCGGCATATTGGGGAAGAAACCGCCTACAGAAAGATTCAGCACCAGATAGAAGGGATGATTGAAATAATGCCCCGGTTCGTTAATCTCCTTACCACGTAGCGAGAGTTGGAAATAAGGTTGTGCTTCTGGGTATTTATCTTGATCCAGATACATGGCTATGGTATCTTCCGTCCAAATAACCGTAAACAAGTGGAAATCACCCTGAACAGAATAATCGGCTGTGTAAAATCCTCCTACATTCGGATAAGCACCATTATTGAAAGATTCTCCCCAGTGAGCAGCGCCATTAAAATAGCGGTCCTGCGTGCCGGCTTCGATACCATGATGGTGCCCCATCTCACATATATCTATCTCGCCACACTTAGGCCAAACCACCCTTCCCTGCTTAGCGAGTTCCGCCACTTGGGAATCAATATCATCGTTGTCTCCGAGATTAGTTGCAAGATTATTACCTAACATCCAAAATGCAGGCCAGAGTCCGTTGGCGGTATAAGGGAAAGCTATACGCGCTTCAATCTTTCCATATTCAACGGTCACTTTGTCCTGAGTGTTCAGGCGTGCAGAAGTACAGGGACGATTGCGATAGTCTTCCCGCTGCGCCTTGATGACAAGGCATTGGTCGCTTGTAACAGGGTGACGCTCAATGGAGATATTATTGGGTGTATAATACTGCAATTCTGCATTACCACCACCACGAGCATTATCCTCAACATTCCAATAAGCAGTGTTGAGCGTTTCACCATCAAACTCGTCTGACCACACCATTTGCCACTCGGATTTTGGGGCACAAGCGGGTAAGAGGCATAAGAGCGATACACCTAAAGACAAAAAACAAAATAGTTGTTTTCTCATACAATGATTATTTTACAAGTTGCCCCGAGATAGTATATATATTACCATTGCGGAGGATATAGATAGTACCATTGTGTAGTATTTTTGAACTTCGAACATTATCATTTTGGAAGTCCATACTACCCAATCCTGTTTGATTATCCGGTTCAATCGGGTCAGATGGCGACGGACAGACAAAGGACTGATTGACATCCCCACACTGGTAAATGCGAATCCAGTCAATGTACATAGCACGTGAGCCATCAGCAAGCGCTGTAATACCATTGATATTGTAGATACCCGGGAAATTACCACCAACCGCCAAATTGGCAATGATAAAGTTCGGTTTGCCAAAAATAACACTTCGGTCATAATACGGATTTTCGTTGGGCTCAAGGTCCTGATGAAAATAGGCGTCGTTTTCAGGATGAGTCTCCTTATCCATATACATATCAACGGAGTTTGGCGTCCAAATCATAGTAACAATATGGAACGTATCTTCGACAGAATAAGGCCATGTAACAGAATTGGCTTCGCTCCATACGGCGTCCCATTTTTCACCCACATGCATTGCACCATTGAAATAGCGTTCCTGCGTACCTTTCTTAAAGGCATTCTGATGCCCCAACTCGATAATATCGGTTTCCCCACACTGAGGCCAACCGACTTTATCAAAGTTATTACCCATCTGCCAAAAAGCAGGCCAAAGTCCATTGGCCGTTTTGGGGAACTTGATACGCGCTTCTATTTTACCAAAGGTATAATACATCTTTCCTTTCGTATTCACACGTCCGGAAGTACATTCCTTGCCTTTATAAGACTCCTTGACCGCAGTCAGAATAAGGCAGTGCTTGCCGGTTTGGGGTTCTACTCCAAGCGAAACTCCCTTCTCACAATAATACTGTAGTTCGTTATTGCCACCACCATTGCCATTGACTTCGACATTCCAGACTGCGTTATCCAGCGACGATTCGGTAAAATCCTCATTCCATACAAGCGTGTATGTGGACTGACCACCGCCACAAGCCTCATTGGGCAAAGTACGAGGAGTGGCATCATTAGAGAGCTGTACCTCGTCAACAAGCATCCAAGCGTCTTGCGAGATATTGGTACGATCCACCATGAAGAAAATGAAATCCGTACCACGGGAAGCATATTCAGAGATATCAAATACGACATCTTGCCATTGATTTGCGACAATTGCATTCATTGGTGTAATGTCAACCGAAGGTTCGGAATCAAAGATTTTCAGATTGGGGACATTCGTATTGGAACGGTACATGAAAGCGTGAACATACTTGTAGCCCGTTTGCTTGTAATTATTCAAGAGCGTTCCTGACCAGTTTTCGCATTCAGTGGTACGCGTTATTTTTAAGCATGTACAACTAAGATTGAGCCCCATTTGATAAGGATTTGAAACAATTTCACTTGAGCAAGATACAGCAACCCAGCTATTGGAAGTATTCTCAAAATTATCGACTATCACTTGTGCGTTCAGACACAAAGCGACCATAAGGAAGGAGGATAAAATTATTCTTTTCATACGTAACAAATTTATTGCAGACTAAAACCGCTCGCGAGGCCGTTACCTTTTAACCATTCAAGACGGATAGTATGTGCGCCTTTAGCGGGTTGTTGTGAAACGGAAATATCAGCGGTAGATGTTGTCCAATTATCAATTCCTTTTGTGGGATCAATAGCAAGTGTGGTAATCTCGGTTCCATCCACATAGACCCTCAGAAGCAACGATGTATAACCGGTCGTACGGATTGAGAATTTAGAAGCAGATGAATTTAAGGACACCTTGTATTCCAATGTCATATTCTCGCTGACATTGGTTATCATTAGCGGAAGTTCCAAGTCCTTGAGTTGAGCATCCGTAGAAGGTCGCACGTTGGGGACTGTTCCATTGACGGTACAATAACTGCCTACCGGTATCCAGCTGGTATTCAAATATGTTTGTTTATCAAAGGATGAGAATCCACAGTAGATTTTGCCGGCGGCTGTCAGTTCGCCGGGTTCATCTTTTGTGATGAGTCGCATAAATGGATCATTTCCTCCTGTATAACGGGGGATAAACCACGCGTAACGCTCCACAAGAGATTCCTGCTCCAAATAATTGAGGGCATCAGACATGTAGGCTAGTTGTACTTCCTCGGATGAGGGTTTCGGATCCCACGCACAAAATTCAGTAAGCCAAACGGGTTTGTCGTATTTACGGAAGCGTTCAATATAAGTTTTGAGTCCTCCTACAGATGCCATATAACAATGAACAGAGATGGCATAAATATCACTTGTGCCTACGAGTGCAAAGAATTCATCCATCCACTTGATGGGATCACTATAATTCTCCAAAGTTCCATAGTTCATGGCTGGAGAGACGAGTTTGAGGTTGAGTTCTTTCGCTAAATCCACTACGGGTTGCCAAATAGCAGCTGCTTCAGAAGGGGTCATACGCGCCTGATCCTTGAGATTAGGTTCGTTGAAGGCCAAGAGGTATTTGGTTTTCGGATGTGCTGCTACAAACGCACGGATTTTATCGGCATTATAGTTTCCGTTCCAACACATGGGGCAGAAATCGATATCGTTGATATCAAACCAATCCGCCGCATTGTCGGAAGGGGTATTGCCCCAATTATAATCCCATGAGATGTAGGGAGATAACAACGGCAGGTCCGAGAGATACACAAAGTTAAATGCCACACCGCGTTTGGCAGAGCGTTGCATATGTTGAGCTGTTTGCACAGACGGGGTCTCTTCAACGGGTTCTTCCGTTGTTTTACAAGCCACCAGCGTGATTGCCAATAACAATATTAATTTACTCCACTTCATCGCGTTGATAAACACGTACCCAATCAACTTTCATCAGTACGGGTGTATTGAAAATCTCGTCATTGATATTACCACCCAATGTACCACCGAGTGCCAAGTTGATAATGAAGTAGTTAGGACGATTGAAGGGCCAATATTCGTCACTATCTATCACTTCTTCCACTTGCTCGGAATAAACGATATCATCGACATAGAAGCGAATGACATCTTTTCCTGTCATTTCTTCGCAGGTCCACTCCACTCCATAGACATGGAAGTTATTTTCGATATTCTGGATTCCGGTATAGGCACGGCTACTGCGGCTACCAGACCTATCTTTTACAGTATGAAGGGTTCCAAAAATACGATTTGGGACACTACCTGTATGCTCCATAATATCTATCTCGCCACAGTTCGGCCAAGCGCCTGAATTGCCGAGTGTCCAGAAAGCGGGCCATGTACCGAAGCCGGAAGGGAGTGAGATAGAAGCCTCTAATTTGCCATAGCAGAACTCTTTCTTGCCTTTAGACATTATACGTGCGGAGGTATATTCATTGTTTTCGTACTTTTCTTTGCGTGCTTCGATTACGAGACAACCGTCTTCTACACGGAGGTTTTCCTTGCGACCAGTATAGTATTGCGCCTCTTGGTTTCCCCAGCCGCCTCCACCTTGTTGTATAGTCCAAGCTGATTCGTCCAAGGCAGTACCATTGAATTCATCTGACCATACGAGTTTATATTCGCCGTATGTATGCTCCACCGCAATTAAAGCTGTTACGGAGCTGACATTGGTAGCGAGGGTGATGGTAGCATTACCGGCTTTGTGAGCCGTGACAAGACCTGTGCTGCTAACGGTTGCCACATCAGGATTGCTGCTTGTCCAAGTCACCTCCAAGTCATAGGTATTACCATATTTAAGTTGATACGTCTCGCCCTTCTTCATTGCCACCACAGGTGGGGTAATACGCAAGGTAGCACCGTCGGAACCGGTAACAAAAACTTGGCAGGAAGCTTTAGATCCCTCAATGGTAGCAGTAATCTCAGTAGATCCGATAGCAACGGCCTCCACAACACCGTGGAAGACAGTAGCGACCTCGGGGTTGGAGGACGTCCAGACTGTGTTTCCTGAAGCTCCGACAATATTAAGGGTTTCCATTTCTCCGGGTTTAAGTCGGAGTACATTAGGGTCAAGGGTAAAAGAAATGGGTTCGTCTTTTTTGTCATTGTTGTTGCACGCAGTGGCAAGCAAAGTGACGGCACAAATAGCCAAATAGATAAGTTTACGCATAATAAATTTTTTTTTAGGGCAAAGGGGGGCAACCAAGTCCCCCTAAGCAATGCTGTGGTTTAGCACAAGTTGATTACGAATTACTTCTCATAGAAGTAAACAGCATCAAGGTTGAGCTGAGCACCTTTGGTAGCACCTGAAAGGAAGCAAAGGATGTTGATACCAGATTTCACTTCCGTTTGGCCGATAACGTTAGCAAATTTAGCCAAGGGGATATCAAAACCGTACCATTCACCATCACGCGGGAAGTCACCGATTACTTCACCTTTCTCGATGGTAGCTTTACCAATAGCGAAGGATGTTTCAGCTGTTCCGAAGGTATAGAATTGGTGGTTACCATCATTAGCAGCCTTGATACCGATGTGGAGGAAGAATTTGTCAGGATTAGCTACAAGAGCTTGTTGCAAAGTTTTCATAGCCGTGATAGCGTCAGCATTTTCAATGCAGAAGCCGCCACCAGACCAGTCTGCGGGAGCAGCAACGGTGAGGGAAACATAACCTTCAGTATTGCCAAAGTAGTTCTTACCGGTACCGTCACCAGCTGCGTAGGTTTCACCGGAAGCCCAGATGTAAAGGTGGTTATCTACATCGTTCACACGGAAGTCGCCAACTACGAGAGATTTATATTTCTCATAGGTTACGCCATCGAGTACAACGGGCCAGATATGGGTAGCAGTAATGGTTTTCTCACCACCGGATTCACCTCCGCCACCTGAGCCACCTTCTTCGGTAACAGTTACGATACAGGTTTTGGTTGTGCCCTTAGCAGTAGCAGTAATAAAGGTTTCACCTTTAGCAACAGCGGTTACGACACCGTCTTTTACGGTAGCGATTTCTTCGTCTTTCGAAGCCCATGTTTCTACTGTGATGTTGGCTTTGATAGTACCCGTTTCACCTACTTTGAGGTTGAGGGAAGTGGGTGTAAGGGTAAGGGTCGTTGTAGTTGTGTCTTGTACTTCCTCTTTGTCTTTGTCCTTGTTGCAGGAAGCCAAGCCAACCAATGTCAGCGCTGCGAGCGCTACAGCAAATAATTTGTTTGCTTTCATGATTGAAATGAGTTTTTAAATGGTTAATAATTGTTTAGACTAGAGAGCCTAGTTAGCCTAGAAGCCTAGTTTATTATTGCTATTTAGTTTTAATATCCGGGGTTTTGAGTCATTTTAGTGGGGTTGAGCAGGATTTCTTCGTAAGGGATCGGGAATATTTCATGCTTACCGGCGATGAACTCATACATATGGCTCTGCACATCAGCGTTCTCAAGTTTCTTGTAAGCGTCCATGTGTGCTTTGAGTCCGTTACCGTCCACACCTTGCCAACGTACGAGGTCGAACCAACGATGACCTTCCATTGCGAGTTCACAACGGCGTTCGTGACGGAGAGCCGCATCATCAGCAGCAGCAATGTCTGCAAGTCCCGCGCGTTTACGTACCATATTTATATAGGTAAGAGCTGTTCCGGCATCGCCGGCACCGAGGCAAGCCTCCGCATACATAAGGAGTACATCTGCATAGCGAATCTGGCGGTTGTTGAGCGGTCCACGGCTGGCGTGAATTCCCCACTGGCCAACACCTGCACCTTCATAAGCGGTATCACGATACATCGCATATTTATTATTGAGCAGTTTATTACCCAAATAATACTCAACAGCGGGGGTTTCGATAAGGCTGTCAGGCGGGTTGAGGATAGCTACGTCGCGACGAACATCTCCGGATTCGAACTCATCGTAAAGGTTTTGTGTCGGATGATTGAATCCCCAACCTCCACCAATTTTACTCGAGCGGCTACGAATAAGAATCTGAGTAAAACTACCGGCGGTACGACCGAAACCTTTGTAGTCATAATCCCAGGTATAGTCTCCCCAAGTAACTTCCGCATATTGGATTTCGAAGACAGACTCTTGTCCGTTCTCGCCTTCAATGGTGAAGTTGTCTTCAAATTTCGGGCAGAGTGTATATTCACCGGATTTAATCACGGCTTCTCCCCAAGTTTTAGCGTCAGCATAGCATTGAGCTGCGGATTTGGTCAGACCATATTTCTGCCAGTAGGGTGAAGCCATATAGAGGTTCACCTTCATGAGCATGGCCTGAGCAGCACCTTTGGTGGCGTGCCCTGCCTCCTCGGGCTTGTATGCACTCTTTACCCAAAGTCCTTTTTCGGCTTGAGCAAGGTCAGAGAGGATTTGTGCAAAGATTTGCCCTACCGTCGCGCGGTCTTGTCCCCACTTTTCGGTATCATCAACGATCTCTGTAAGGAGTGGTACTCCGGCATAAATGCGCACGAGACGGAAATAATAGTACGCACGGAGGAAATAGGCTTCACCCAAGAGACGGTTCTTCATTGAAGCAGTAAACTCCTCGTCTATACCGAGTTCCATCTTGGAGATATAGTGTAATGCAAGATTACAGCGAGAAATGCCTTGGAATTGGGCGATATAGTAGTCGTGCAAGAGTGCGTTAGAAGACTCTGTACGCCAGTTCTCAATATTGTAGGCATCCGCCATATCGACTGTGCTACCGCCGCCTTTGAGGGCATCATCACTGGCGATATCGCCAATGAACCATTCAGAGCAATAAGTGGTGTGATACTCCCACATGAGGGGTACATAGCAGCCAACGATATTCTCCTGTGCCGTAGCAGTAGAGGTATAATAATCTTCCAATAAGGTTGTACCGGGCTCCAGTTCGGTGAGGTAGTCTTTGCAACCAGTGAAAGTGAGAACAGAAGACAGAATACAGAATACAGATATATATTTAATTGCTTTCATAATCGTTTCCTTTCCTATTAGAAGTTAGCATTAATACCGAAAGTGAAGGTACGACTTTGCGGGTAGTTTCCATAGTCGATACCACTTCCCACTTCAGGATCGTATCCTGTGTAAGCGGTAATCGTGAAGAGGTTGCTTGCAGTAGCATAGAAGCGCAAGCGGGAACAACGGAACTTCTGTGTAATATGTTCCGGCAAGGTATAACCGATTTGCAGGTTCTTGAGACGGAGGTAACTACCGTTCTCCAAGAAACGTGTAGAAGAAGCGAAGTTGGCATCAGCACCAAGCGGGTTAGGAATTGTACCTTTGCGGTTCTCGAGTTCGACATAGTCGAGACCTTTCTTAAGCATAGCGGTCTGTACGCCTTCTGAGTAACCGACCCACACTTCGTCTTTCATGTAAGGCGCAAGGACATTGGATGAACCGTCGCCTTCGAGACGCATACGGGCTGCATTGTAAATCTGGTTGCCGGCTACGCCTTGGAAGAAGAGTTGGATATCCACGCCATAGAATTCAACCCCAGCATTGAGACCGAAGGTGAATTTCGGGAAAGGATTACCAATATAATGTTGGTCATCGTTATCAATCTTGCCGTCTCCATTGAGGTCGGTATAACGGGCGTCACCCGCGTGAACGGGGATATTCTCCTTGTTATACGACCAGAGGTGCTGAAGAGCTTCTTCATCTGACTGGTAAACACCCTCGTAGGTATAGCCCCAGAAGGATTTAAGAGGCATTCCGAGGTCAGTCATCAGGTAGCCTTGTTCGGGCAGACGGGAACCACCGTTAAGGGCGGTGAGTTCGTTATGGAGGTAAGAGAAGTTACCACCGATGCTGTAGTGAACAGGACCGACCTTATTCTCGTGGTTAAGTGTAAGTTCGACACCGATGTTACGGATGTTACCTACGTTTCGAACCATCTCTGTTCTGTTACCAACGTGAGCAGGTGCAGTCACTTTGAGGAGGGCATCTTTGGTGTCGCGGCAGAAGAAGTCAACAGCACCGCTCAACATGCCGTTCCAGAAGCCGAAGTCAATACCGGCGTCCCATTGCTGGTTGGTTTCCCATTTACCGGAGGTGTTGACCTGACTGAGTACAGCCGAACCGGAAGTAGCATCTGTTTGGGAATTACCGAAAGGATAGTCTGTATTAAGGAACGAGCCGTGGGTCATAACAGCAACGAAGGAGCTTGATGGAACGCCGTCGTTACCTACTTGACCGAAGCCGGCACGAATCTTCAGGTTATCGAGCCATGTAAGGTCTTTGTCCTTCAAGAAGGGTTCTTCACTCAGACGCCAAGCCAATGCGACAGAGGGGAAGAATCCCCAAGGATTCTTGGAGAAGCGAGAGGAAGCGTCCGCACGGAAGTTGGCAGTAATCATATAACGGCTACCGTAGCTATAGAACACACGTCCGAGGAAGGAGAGACGACGAATACGCTCTACCCAGTCTCCGGCAGGGTTTTGGTCTTCGGTAGCATTATTGAGGTACCAGTTGCTGGGGATAGGATTGAGTATCTTCGCGCCTGAACCGCCGATACCGTACTTGTTATACTCCTGCCACGTTTGACCAACCATGACACTGAAGTTATGCTTACCAATTTGGCGGGCATAGGTGACGGTTGTTTCCTCAATGAGTGAGAGGTGGCGCTCCATCGAAGAGGAGATAAAGTTCTTCTCTGCGTAGTTATAGGAAGTATAGGTATTCGGGTAGGTGAAGTTACGCTCACGAACGAGGGTGTAGTCTGCGGATACAGAGGTTTTCCAAGTGAGGCCTTCAACGGGGTTAATCTCAAAGAATACATCACCTACGAGACGTTCGGATTTCTTGGACGGCTCAGCATTATACACCATTTGGTAGGGGTTGGTCACCTCTTTCTTATTGGAGCCTGCGGAATAGTGTCCACCAATGTCTTCTCCTGCGGCATTGACGGAGCCTTCAGGATAGTAAACAGGGTCCCAAGGAGCCATTGCCAAGGCTGCCGAGATAACGGAAGCACCTGCAGAAGGGTTATTGTTCATGGCATTACGTCCACTACTTGACATCAAGGAGAAGTGTTCGCCAATCTTCAACCATTTGCGCACCATATAGTCGGTATTGAGACGGAGGGTAAAGCGCTTATAGTCACTACCTATGATTGTACCGTTCTGACCGAAGTAAGAGGTTGAGAGGGCGTAGTGTCCTTTCTCGCCGCCGCCATCGAAGGAGAGCGTATAGTTATGCATGAAGGCATTGGCTTTGAAGACCTCGTCCTGCCAGTCTGTTTCCTGGCTGGCGTAGTCGAAGTTTGTCGGATGGAACTTAGAGCCTAATATCTTATAGTCTCTCAGCCAAGCGGCAAAGCCCAGATTGTAGTAATCGGCAATCTCGGACGCTCCGTTACGCATAGCGTTAATACGCAGTTCTGTTTCAGCGAGGTCTTTGGACTTCATGACATCGAGTTTGCGCCAACGGTTCTGGAAGCCCCAATAGGCATCGAAGGAGATATTGACCTTACCTTCAGTACCGGACTTGGTGGTGATAAGGATGACACCATTGGCACCTCGGCTACCGTAGATAGCCGTAGCTGAAGCGTCCTTAAGGATTTCCATTGATTTGATGTCGCTGGGAGCAAGGAACTTAATGTCGCTGGTGATTACACCGTCCACTACGTAGAGCGGGTCGTTACCGCCCATCGCAGAACCGATACCACGAATACGAATCGTAGCAGCTTCACCGGGCTGTCCGGACTCGCTGGTGACTGTAACACCGGCGGCACGGCCTTGAAGGGCTTGGTCAATACCGGCAACAGGCGCCTTGAGGAGTTGGTCTGCACTAACGGAAGTGACAGCACCGGTTAGGTCGGATTTCTTCATCATACCATAACCAATGGCAACGACCTCTTGGAGCTGCACATTGTCAGGGATGAGGGTAATCTTGAGGGGTGCATCACTGCTGACAGTCACCTCTTGCGATTTGTAGCCCATGTAGGACACTTGCAGAACAGCACCTTTGGAGGCTTCGAGGCTGAAGTTTCCGTCAAAGTCCGTAATGGTACCGACAGTAGTGCCCTTGACCATCACGTTGGCACCGATGATGGGGTCTGGTTCGTCCTGAGCCATTACAACACCCGTTACGTTGATTGTCTGCGCCATTGCTGCCAGAGACAAGCAGAGCGTAACGAATAGGGAATAAAACCTTTTGTTCATAACAGATTTATTTTCACATTTAAATAATCTCGTTTTCGTTGAAGTTACCGCCGGAGTGGTGAACAATGTTGACTGTTTGAGAGAGCGGATTGAGCAACGTCCATGTTTGGATATTACTTTTGGGTGAATTATACTGACGTTTCATATCATTTACACATTTAATCATTTTCACATTTACATATTTTCTCATTTACACCTTATATCATTTGACGCGAGCGCCTTGGATGGTGTAAACATTGTCGCCACGGCGGATGTAGAGCTGACCGTTTTCGATGAATTTCTCGGTTACGGGTGACAGGTTACCGCTTACGGAATCGATGTCGGTAGGCGTTTGCGGTTCGTTGATAACGAAGCGAATCCTACGTTGTGCCGCATTTTGTGTACCGCTTGTGGTCTTCGGGAGTGCCAAATAAGCTCTTCCAGCAGGTACATACTGACCTTCGTACAGGAAGAATCCTGTCATGTTATACTGTTCAAGGTTAGAACGACGCATACAGAAGATGTCTTCCGTTGCGCGCACAGCCGAAACATCTGTACGAACAACACAACCTACGAGGCTATTATCGCTCATGTTGAAATCAGAAGCCGCATTTGTCTTCTCAAACTCAAAGGTTGTATTTGCATTTTCGCTTTGTAGGATTACACCTGCTTTGGCCGGAATGACGCCACCTGTAATAGCCTCTAACTCAAGGACTTCTTCACCTCCGGCGTTGGAGTAAACAGCCTTATAAGCCGTTATGCCAGAAGGAATATTCACATTTGCATCACAAGCGAAAGTAGCCCATTTGTCTTGGTTGGTAGTAACAGTCGGATGCCAGAAGTAAACATTATCAACCATAAACTCGTTACCTCCTACAGCTCCCATAAATTTGAATTGGAAGATTTTATTCAACTCAACATTAGGATATACACTCAATGGGATATCTACAGATGTCCAAGCGTTAGGAGTAAGTGTAATATTATAAACTCCTTCCTCAGTAGGATCATGGCTAATCGGCGTGAAGCTGAGTTGCGTCATTCCAAGCGAATAGATATCTACATGGATGAGTGTCATTTCAGAAGCATCTATGTCGACACCCCAACTATGCCAGCCGGCATAATTGAAGTTCTGCGCATAAAAGACTTTGTCATTTGCTCTCAAATCAAGCCATTGGGCAATAGTAGATTCGCCCCAACCACCCGAGTGAATTTCAGCGGGGCAACCAGTCAATGCATCCGAGAATACAGGAACAATAACCTTACCGCTTGTAACAGGAGCCGGAGCAGGTCCGGGCATAAACTTGGTTGTTGCAGCTACAACTATAGGAGCAGCCTCGTTGCCTGCCTCATCTAAAGCAACCACATTGAAGTTATATGCTGTACCCGGAGTTAGACCGGAAACAGTAATGGTAGTTGCAGCACCTGAAGCGGCAGCACCAGTAGCGACTTGGGTATCACCATTCTTGATGCTGAAGTTAACAGCGCCGCTATTATCTTCAGCTTGGGCTGTAATCTCCACAGAATAGAAGCCGGTAGCAACCAAACTTGCACTTGCATTCGTTGGAGCCTCGCTATCTACAATAGCCGTGGTGCGATAGAAATATGCATTGCCTACCCAGAAGGTGAGGTTAGCTGCATTGTCTATCTTAACTTGGTAAACATTACTCCAATTTGTAACAGCAGCATAATCAGTAGCTAAGGACAAGTCGATACTATTCCACTGTTGCCCTGTTAGGTTGACTGTTACACCAATTTCGGGTTCATTGCCTGTATCCGCTGTATTACGGCAAATAGGCACGATACGCAACGTAGCGTCATCAGCAATCCAAATATCGTAGTGCAATTGTTCCATATTAATACAGTTGAGTGAGAAACCAATGGTTCCGAAATATCCACTTGCGGGCACTTCATATTTTTTACCGTAAGTATCCTGCGTATAAACTGTACCACTACCCCAGGCATCAAATCCGCAATCTGCACTATATGTCGGCGAATAGATACCTTTCACTTGTGCTTCAGGCCAAGTTGGAGCAGAAGCAGCTGACGTCGGAGCCAATAAGTGTGCATCGGTAGTAAAGGCTATTGGTCCAGCACTGTTATCTGACATATTACCTGCGGCATCTTTTGCCTTTATAGTGAAAGAGTATGCTGTTTCAGCGGTCAAACCGGTAACAGTAATCTTGCCATCGGATGCCACGAAGTTATTATCCAGCTCAACAATATAGAACGAAGCCACACCGAGGTTGTCTGTAGCAGCCACATTGATAATAGCGCTGTTCCAAGTCTTGCTGTCCAGCGAAGCTGCACCCATTACAGGAGCTTGAGAGTCTGCTTCCGGAGTAACCACAATATTCTGGTTGGTCACATTCACTCCATCGCTTACGGATACTGTGAAGGTGTACTCTGTGCCTGCAGTCAGACCTGTTACGTCTTGTGTGAACTCCTCACCGCTTGCATGGTTCGAAATAATAGGCTCTGCACCAGCACGTGCGATAGTATAAGTTAGCATGCCTTCCCAGTTATCAGAAGCTTGGATGGTCAGGCGAACGCTTGATCCATCAATAACAGCAGCTTGAGCCTTTGCAAATACAGGAGCCTCAGCATCGGAGCAAGTCTCGTTCCAAGCAATATGATAGCGTCCAGGGAAGCCGGTATAGCCTATCTCACCACTTGGCGAACTGAAGTAGATAGCATGATTCCAAACATAGATATCTTCCCATGTGTAACCATCTTGAATGCCGAACACCATAGTAGCAGATCCATAACCGGCTGCATTAAATGACCAACGAGCATTGGCGAAAGGCACATCTTGACCGGACATAGGCTTATCTCCATCCACGATATCTGTGGTTACATGGTTAACTGTATAGTTCGCATTTGTCAAAGCAGTAAGTTTCGCTTCCGAAGAACCTTCAATCTTAATTTGATATTGACCACCACCAATAGCACCAAGCGTCATATACAACTTCTTGTTTTGAATCGAATTGATTTCTGCATGACAATACGTGTTGCGGATATATTCAAAGTTAGCAATGAGATTTGTGGTCTCAGTAATGGTGGTTACGTAGGTTGCATTGGTTGAAACCTCTACACCGCCCTTTGTCCAATTAACGAAACGATACAACTCTGCATCGGCAACTGTTGCAATGAAACTTACCTCGTCACCATCATCTACATTGGTTACATCTACACCTGCTTTCTGAACAACTGCTGTACCCATTGTACTATTATTCGAAGTAGCAGAAACAGCCTTACCGGAGCAAACAGTTCCGTAAGTCCACTCGAATTGCAGAGTAGGCCATGCATCTCCATTACCACTTGTTGCATACTCTACAACTCCATTATAATAAATCTTCTCGCCTAATGCCGGAGCACTGGTAGCAGTAAGAACGAGTTGATTACCGGTAGTTGTGCCCGGGTGGCTGAAGTAACCAGATGCTGCAGCATGTCCTGAACCCACTGTAAAATTATTCAGAGCTAATGCATTATTGCGGAAATGCGAAGCATTTGCTGCGCCACCGAGTGTTTCTGCTATGGTAATCACAATATTTCCGCTACCATCAGTCTCCCAAGTAAAGGCAGCTTCGGTGTTTGTTCCTGTCTGCATAATATGCTCGCAGTATTCCGAATTACCAAGTACAATAGGTGTAGCAGTTAGACTCCATACAAAAGCCGTAGAGGGATCAGAGTCCACTTTACCCGCACCCCGTGCTATTACATTTACATCATAATCGCCATCTACCAACGGAACAAACGTCAATTCGTCACCTGATACAACAATTTGTGTATGTTTTTCCACACCGCTCAATGATACATGTGCAATATAGGTCGTTGCACCTGCAACAGCGTCAAAAGTAATAAGATTGCTGCCATCAACAGCCACATTTGTCGGAGCATCCCATTGATCACACACCTTGCCATAAGTATACTCAAAAGTCGGATTTGTATATGCATTACCTTCCTCAGTGCAAGCCCATTCAAAAGGTTTTCCGCTGAAATGAATCTTCGCTGGCGACGGCAGTGCTACACCGCCTTTCTTTTGAAGTATATATGTTTGACCACCTGCCGTATATACACGATTGAAATAAGTAGATGCTGCTTCTGAAGTAGCAAAACCGGCTCCGCTTAACACAGTAAAGCCACTCAAATCATTACCAAGTCCATTCCCGCGGAAACGAGTGTTATTCTCACCAGGACCATCACCAATAGTAATAACTATAT
>Ga0310786_10002374_pt1 | contig 28870 bp, 10 predicted proteins | sample AusTroGonzalo_MG_FD_203881 | JGI IMG/M metagenome (GOLD analysis project Ga0310786, IMG submission 203881) | Bovine rumen microbial communities from tropical cattle in Woodstock, Queensland, Australia - Gonzalo_03 (v2) (version 2) | ecosystem: Host-associated > Mammals > Digestive system >...
GGTTTTCCCGTCGACTGGTCGGTGACGACACCCTTGAGCTCCACCGTCGGGTAGCTGTCCTGCTTCATCTTCGAACGGTCGGGCTGTTTGATGACGGCCTCCTCAATCACTTCCTCCTCATCGTCGTCAGTCTGTGCGAAGACGGTAGTCGACAGTCCCAAGACCATTGTGCAGACGGCTGCTCTTAGCACGCCGTCGTGCAGAAAGTTGAATATATTACGCTTCATGATCATTTCTTGTTAGATTCTTCAAATACGGCCAACTCCTTCGGTTTCAGGATAATCGACACGATGCGCAGGTCACAGGTGTAAGCTGCCAGCAGGTCGTCGTCGAAGGTGTCGATGTTTGCAACAATCGTGATGTTCGGACTCACCTCCTGGTCGAAGCCGTAGTAGCAGCAGGGGAAGGTGAAGTCGCCGACATACACGGTATCAATCTTCGTCGGGTCGTTCTCGAACGAGCGGATATACGTCTTGTTCAGGTTGTTGTCGATAATCAGCGGGAACTTCTCCTTGAAGGCGGCCACATGGTCGGGGTCTTCGTCCAAGAACTGCTGGTTTGCCAGTGCTCCGCGTGCGCTGCAGTAGTTCAGGTTGAAGATGACGCGGTTGGGCTTCGCCACATACGACGGATCGTTCTGCTTGTCGTATGCGGGAGCGAAGACGCAGTAGATGCTGTACTCCGTGCTCAACACGCCAGGCAGCTGGATGGTCATCTCCGGCAGGTCGAACTCCGTTCCCGGCTTCAGGTAGACATACGAGAAATCCTCCTGGTTCGGGTCGTTCGTCGTGACACGGTGGCTGGTGGCCGAACCGTAAACCGTACGGACGGCATAGCCTGTTGCAGAGAACGAGAGCTCCGGTGCAAAGGTCTCCCATGAGCGCATGGCCATGCTGTCGACAATCACGGCACGTCCGTTACTCATTGGCAGCGTAGCCACAGCCTGTGCCAGGATGTCCTGCGGTCCGCTGAGCTTCACGCGGTTTGTGGTGCGGATGGTGTCGCTGCCCACACTGGCTGCCTCACCGGTCATCCACTGGTTGTAGGCATCGGTATTGCTGTACATCAGGTAGCGGGTCAGGAAGCGGTTCGACAGCGAGTCCTGCCAGTAGGTGGCGTTGACATCCTTCTTGGCGTTGGTCTTGCTGATGACCACCGTTCCGCGGTTGTTCCTCTCGAAGGCCTGAGCCTGTGTCGAAGCGATATACTTATAGTAGGGCTTGATGCGCTCGTAGAAACCCGTCCACGCCTTGTTCGTCGGCATGAGGAAGGTGTAGGAGCTGTCCTCGACGGCCAACTTCGCGTTGAGCGTGTTCCACAGCGAGTTCTCCGTCACCATGACCGAGTCGACATAGGTCTGCATACCGTCGACGATGGGGCCCACTACGGAACGCTTCTCGTCGAGGTAGACGTTCTCGTAGCGCAGGAAGAAGTTTCGCAGCGTACTGATGTCCTGGTCGGCGGCGAGCACCGAGTCCGTGACATACTCATACAGATTGGGATAGTACTGGGCGGCACCGTTCATCATGTGGAGCACACCGTTGTTGCTCGGCATATTGAAACTGCCGGAGATCAGCGACAGACCGTCGAACTGATAGCCAGAAGCACCATAGGCCGGCGCGCCCGTGAAGTCGTACGACTTCTCGTTGAGCATCATCACACGCTCGGAGACAGCGCCCGAGGCGGGGAAGCTGTAACGGGCGATGTGGTTCTTCACGAACTGCTTCAACAGGGCGTCGTCGGTCAGCGAGCTGTAGTCTGCAGGATTGAACGTGCCGTTCTTCGGCGCCCAGACGGTGTAGTACTCGGTGGCGTTCAACTCGTCGTCGAAGCCGGCGCGCTTGACGAGGGCGGCAAAGTCCGAGAGCTCCGGCGTCTGCTGGATGTTTTCCCAGAGTGTCTTGTTGGCCGACGCCGTGACATCGGTCACCGCCTCATTGTAATCATCGAAGTCGGAGCATGACGTCATGGCAAACAGTCCTGCCGCCATCATCATGACACCTATATATTTATATGTCTTCATATCATTACTCATTTCTCATTACTCTTTTCTCATTATCTTAGTACCAGTCCTCACTATACTGCTGGTTGTCCAGTACGCTGGTGGGCACAAGCTCCACGAAGTCCAGTCCGACGGGGTTCGTCAGCTGCTGGTCGTTGAGCGTCTTGATGCGTAGCCAGTTCTCACGGCCCTGTTTCAGCTCGACGGTACCCAGCACGTAACGGATGGTGTAGCTGCCCGTGCCGTACTCCGTACGTCCGCTGTTATCAGCCGAATAGCCGTTCTCACCGTGACCGCAGTAACTGTGGGGACCACGCATATAACCGCGGTTGTGCATAGCGATGTCGGAGGCCACGCCCTGGTCTTCCTCTTCCTTACAGTCGGTCATACCGATACGCGGGTCGTCAATCTGGATGGTAGCATCGAAGGGCAATCCCAAGGGACGCATATCAGCCACGCTCGACGACGTACCGATATAATACTGCATGAACGAGCCATAGTCCATCGGAGCGTAGACGACGCGAATCTCATAGTTACCCGTAGGAACGGAAGGCAGTTTGAAGGCGAAGTCGTAGCGTCCCCAGAACTGCATCTGGTCAGCCTCGAAACAGCGCCAGGCACCGCGTGAGCAGTACGCCATACAGATATACGGGTCTTCCTCGTAGAAGACGACATTGTCGAAGGCGAACTTAGGCACACCCAGACGGGCACCGCTCTCGTCCTTCGAGCGGTAGCCCATGTTGATAAGCTCGGGGAACAGCGAGGTGCAGTTCACACGCATACGCTCGTTGAAGACGCCGCGGGGCACCAGCTCGTCGTACACCAGCATATCGTTGATGGGGTGTATGTAGGCGTTCGTGGCCTCGATGGTTCCCGTACGGTCCACCTTCACGCCGTCGCGGACCACGGTGTGGTTCGTACCCTGCGTGCCGAGTTCGTTGGTCAGCGTGTTGAACGTCTGGTAGCGGTTGATGAACAGCTGCTTGCCATTGCCTACCGACACCGGCTCCCACACCTTCAGCATCGTGTGGGGAAGCATCGTCTCGTAGTAGTCGTAGGGATCAGCATCTGGCGCATAGTTCCAGTATGTGTTGGTACCCTTCTCGAACACCAGCTGGTTGACGGCCATACGACCGTTGATGAGGTGGTAGGCGACGAACATATTCAGCGCGTTGTAGCGGTTGGTGTAGTCCGTACCCGTGCTCACCTGGATATTGTTCTCACGGATGTAGTCATACCACTCGGCGCAGTTGCCATACTGCTCGTTGGCAAACTTGATGAGGTCGTCGATGCTGTTGATGCCCTTCTTGGCCATCACGGCGTCGGACTCAGCAAAGACGGTGTAACCGACCTTGATTTCCAACATACCCGTGGTGCCCACACCCGATGCCGGGGGGATAGAGCCCGAGAAGCTCTCACGCAACAGCTGCTTGAACTCCATCTCGCCCTTTGTGGTCTGAACCAGCGAGTCGCAGAGACCCGTCATCTTCAGCGCCTCACTGAAGATGGAGAAGTCGCTGTTATGCTCCAGTATGTACTCCGTGAAGTGCGAGGTACGGGGAATGACATTGTCCAGTCGGTGGAGCAGGCCGTTGACAGCCTCCTTGTCCGACTCGATGATGACGGCCTTTCCGCCGAGGACGGTCTCGCCCGTCGACGAGTCGAAGGGGAACTCATAGCCCAGCATGGTCTGAATCTGGTCCTTGCCGGTCATCGAGACGAGGTTACGATAGCTCGTGGTGATGTGGAAGCGGGCGATGGTCAGACAGAGGCTGTCCGTCAATCCCTCCAGCGAGTTCTCCGTCATGCCGTTATGGGGAATGACGGCGTCGGGGTCGTTATACAGGCTGTCGATATAGTAGGCCACACCCTCGTTGATAGGAGCAAAGCAGGTGTAGTGGCCGTAAGCCGCCATCATGGCGTCGTAGCCCACACGCGAGAGGATGTAGTTGAACGATGTCAGCGTGCTGTCCTTGGCGATGTACGACTCGATGGTCTCACCAGTGAAGGTGTAGAGATCCGACTCGTCGGGCTCGGGGTTACAGGCGGTGACCATCAGCGCCATGACGGCAGTGGTGGCCACAGCGGCCTGGCGTATCATGTTCTTAATGTATTTGTTCATTGTTCAGGTCTCCTTTCTTTAATAGTCCTTGCTGTAATTCTTGTCAGAGCTGTAGGTAGGCATCTGCTTCAATACCGGACAGATCTTTACGTCGGTCTCGGAGACAGGCAGATACAGACGGGGCTCCGTGCTCATCTTGCTGGCCACGGCGTCGCCCATACCCGACAGCTTGCGCTTCATCAGGTTCAGCATCTCCTTATAGTTGTTGACGAAGGCCACGCCCCGCTCGTCCTGGTCGGCCAGCGTCGTGGTGTAGTCGACGCCGTCCACGTGGCGGTAGTTATAACGCAGCAGGTCGTACCAGCGCTTGCCCTCGAAGCAGAGCTCACGCAGGCGCTCGTTGAGAATCAGGTTCTCCATGGCGCTGACGCTCTGGTACTTGGCCACCCACTTCAGCGAGTCGCTCTCGTTCTCCAGCGAGCGGGCATTGACGATGCGCACCATGTTGAACGCCTCCTCAAGATACGATGACACGCCGGTCACTGGCTCAATGTCCTCAACGGCGGCGTCCTCGTCAGCATTTGCTCCGAGCATGGCCAGTCCCGTCAGCGCCTCGGCCTTCATCAGCATGACGTCCGTCAGGCGGTAGACGATGTAGTTCTGGTGGTAGCCGGTCGAGTTGTAGGCACGGTTCTTAGTCTCGGCAGCAGCCTCGGTGGTGCTCGGCATATAGGTACGGCTGTCGGAGACGTACTTGCGGATTTCCACACCCGTGAAGTCGCCGACGGTCTTGTCGGTGTTGTAGGTGTCCATGAGTCCACGCCAGTCGGTGAGCACAGGCTCGTTGAAGACCTTGCCTTCCGAGCCGTACTTGAAGATATTCGAGGCATAGAAGTAAGGCGCTGCATTGCCGCTGGCCACGCGGTTGTAGTACTGGCAGAGGGCCTGCTTACGGTCGTTGGTGTTCACCTGCAGCTCGAAGATGCTCTCCTCGGCGTTCTGGTAGATGAACAGGTCGCGGAACGACGTACGTCCGTCGGCCAGCCAGAAGTCCTTCTCCTCGACTTCGGCGCCAGTCATGCGGTGCTGGCTCCTCTTCGAGTCAATCACCTTGTCGCAGTAGGCCACCGCCTGCTCGTAGTCGGCGGCACTGTGCATGACGCTGCCGCGCCACAGGTAGATGTCGGCCAGCAGGGCCTGGATGGCATCGCGGGTGAAGTAGCCCACCTTACGCCAGTCGGTATAAGCCGATGCCAACACGGCGTTCTTCTCAGCCGTCAGCAGGTCGTCGATGCAGTGCTGCAGGACGTCGGCGGGTGCCGACTGCGGGATGTTCGGGTTCTGGCTGCTCAGCATGTAGGCCGTCGCCGTGTAGGGCACGTCGCGGAAGTTGCGCACCAGGTAGAAGTAGCAGAGCGAGCGCAGGGCCAGCATCTGCGAGCAGTGTGCCAGATAGTCGCCGTTGGTGTAGGACGGGTCTTCGTCCATCACGGCGGCAGCGCGCTCCAGCACGATGTTACAGTTATTAATAACGGTGTAGACGCTTGCCCAGGTAGCAAACTGGTTATCGGTCTGGACATTGGCGAGGTTGATGTCGCGCAGGTCGTCCATGAGCGTTCCCGTAAGCGTCGTGTTCGGCAGCAGCTCGTCGGAGCGCAGACCGCCCCAGACGAGGAGTCGCGCCATGACGTTGTCGTCGATCATCGACACGTAGGCACCGTTGACCATCAGTTCCACGTCGGCTTTCTTCTTCCAGAAGTCCTCGTCGACGGTCATGTTGTCGGGCAGGATGATGGTGTCGACACACGACACAGACATCAGCGAGGCAACAATCATTGATATATATTTCTTCATAATCTTCAATAATTAGAATCCTAAGTTAAAGCCAAAGGTGAAACTCTTGGAGCGCGGTGTCGTACCGTAGTCGGCAGAGACACCGTAGGCAGCAGTACCAATCTCGGGATCGACGCCGCTGTACTTCGTCCACACGTAGAGGTTGTCCATTGAGAAGTAAGCCGACAACTGGTTCAGACCGTACTTCTTCAGCTTCTTCGAGTCGAAGGCGTAGCTGACCTGCAGGTTCTGGAAGCGCACGAAGCCGGCATCCTCCACAAAGCGGTCAGACGACTGTACGTTGTAGGCCGTGTTATACATAGCACGCGGTATCGGCGTCACGTCGCCGTCCTTACGCCAGCGGTAGTTCACCGTAGCACACTGGTTATACGTGTCGTACATCTTCTCCAGGTTCTGGCGTGCGAGGTTGATGACCTTGTTGCCGAAGCGGTAGTTGAAGCGGGGCACCAGCTTCCACGGGCCATAGCGCAGGGTGAAGCTGAAACCGCCCTGTACCTTCGGCAGACAGTTGCCAAGGTAGAGCACGTCGAGCTCGTTGATCTGGCCGTCGTTGTTGACGTCCTCGTAGATGGCGTCGCCGCCGTCGAACTCGTAGGTCTCCGAACCAGTGCCGTTATTGTTCACATAGTTGAACTTCACGCGCTGGGGGCGTCCCTGCTCGTCCATGAGCACGGAGCCGTCAGCCTTGCGGGCCACGGGAGCGGTGTAGGCGCGCTTCGACAGGTTGTGGCTGGCGTACCACTCGTCGGGCAGCGTTCCCGTCAGCAGGCCGTTGATGAAGGCCTCGTATTGAGCGGCGGTGAAATTCTCCTCCTTACGGATATTGTCAAGCCAGGCGTAGCTCATGTTGTAGACACCCTTGTAGTGGTAGCCATAGATGGAGCCGAGCGAGTTGTTCAGCTGGATACGCATGGGCCACTGGCCGTACTGGGCCACGCCCCAGGGCGATGCCGAACGGCCTGAGCCGTAGTTGATGTAGAGTGTGTTGAGCGACTCCAGCACGCTGGCCTCCATCTCCTTGATGAGGTTCTCGGTCTGCGACACGTTGAAGCTGAAGTCCATCGAGAACTTGCCGGCCTTGATCAGCTTGCGGCCGGTCACCGTCAGCTCCCAACCGTTGTTGGTCATGCGGCCCACGTTCATCGTCGACAGCGAGCTGTAGCCCACCATCGAAGGGATGGCGACGGGCGACATCAGCATGTCGCGAGTCTCCTGGAGGAACACGTTCAGGTCGAAGGACAGACGCTCGTCGAACAGCTCGAGGTTGGCACCGAAGTTGTAGCCAATCACCTTCTCGGGCTTCAGGTTGTCCAGCTTCAGGCTCTTCAGGTAGTAGGTCGGCTGCACGTTGTTGTTCAGGATGCCACCTGTCGTCGTCACGCCGCCGCTGCCGTAGTTCACGCCCGAGACGTACTGGTTGTAGAACAGGTAGTTGGACGACGGCGGATTACCGTTGAGACCCCACGATGCGCGCAGTCCCAGACGCGACAGCCAGTTGCCCTTGATGGCAGCGAAGAACGGCTCGTCGCTGATGTTGTAGCCCACACTGACGCTGGGGTAGTACTGCCACTTGTGCTTGGGGCCGAAGCGGGAGTTTCCGTCGGCACGCAGCGACACACCCAGGTTGTAGCGGTCGTCCTTATAAGATATGTGTCCGTTGTAGAGCGCATACTGCGAGTTACTCTTCGAGTTGCTGCTGCCCATGGCTGCAAGCCAGGCGTAGTCCGTCGGCGAGGTGATGCCCGTAGGCAGGTTGTTCATCGACGTGTTCTGGGCAGTATACTTGTTGGTGCTCATCTCATAGCGGAGGTACATCGTCGCCATCCAGTCCTTGTTCTTGAAGGCCGGGGTGTAGTCCAGCTGCACGCGGCCGGTGGTCTTGATGCTGTTGGTCTCCCTATTAGTGCTCAGGTTGTACTTCGACGACGTCCAGGTGTCGCTGGCCAGCGAGGCGGGCCAGTAGCTGGGATAGCTGCCGGCGAAGATGTCGAAGGCGACCATGCCGTTGAACGTCAGTCGGCTCTTGTCGGACTCTATGCCGAGGAGCTCGTACTTCACGCTGAAGTCGGGCGTCAGTCGGAAGGTCTTCTCCTTCGACCATGCCTGATGGGCCAGGGCCACGGGGTTGTTCAGGGCCTTGATGGCACGCAGCTCGTACGACGAGTAGTTGCCGTCGGCGGGTGTATAGCGGCTGTCGCTGGGGTTCATCACGTAGAAGTCGCCCGTGTCGTTGCCGTTAGCGTCCTGGCGGTAGATACTCATGTTCGGGGCAATCTTCTGTGCCACGTCGATGAGGTTGCTGACGTAGTTCTTGTCGTTGTCGGTATACGTCAAGGGGAAGTTCGTTGAGAAGCGGATGCGGTCCGAGACGTTGTAGTCCAGCACCAGTCGCGTGGTGAACTGCTGGAACTTCTGCTCGATGACCGAACCCGTCTGGTGCTTATAGCCTGCGGAGATACGGAACGAGGCTTTCTGGCCACCGCCGGTCAGTCCGAAGGTGAACTCATGCTGGGGGCCGAACTGCTTCACGGCCTTCACCCAGTCGGTGTTGTTGTTCCAGTTCTCGAACTCCGACCACGAGCGGTTGTAGTTCAGCTCCTCGATGCTCGTCGTGGCGTCGGAACGCTGGGCGGGGTTGTAGAACTCCTCCTTCATCAGCATCGAGTACTCGTCACCGTTCAACAGCTTGTAGCCGTTGGGCTGCCACGTGCCCTTCAGCTTGTACTGGAAGTTCACACGGGGTTTGCCGCGGGAGCCGCGCTTCGTCTTGATGATCAGCACGCCGTTGGCGCCCTTCGAGCCGTAGATGGCCTTGGCGGCGGCGTCCTTCAGCACGTCGATAGACGCGATATCGTCGACACTCACCGACAGCAGCGAGGCGTACTGCTCCTCGTTGGCATTGGCGAAGTCGAAGTTCTCGTCGGGGTTCTCAAACTCCTTGTCGTCGACGACAATCAGGGGGTTAGCGTTACCGGTGATGGTAGCCACACCACGCAGACGCATCGTCGTGCCGGAGCCGAGGTTACCTGAGTTGGCCACGATGTCGAGGCCGGCAATCTCACCCTGCAGGGCCTCGTCGGCCGAGGTGAACGACAGGCCCTCGATGTTCTCCATGTTCATCGACTGCTGGGCCACGGTGACAGCCTTCTTCGAAATCATCAGACCGCCGCTGTTCGAGCGCTTCGACTTCACGACGACCTCCTTCAGCTGGGTGTTCTCGGGCTGCAGCTTCACCTTGAACACGGTGCGGTCGCCGATGGGCAGCACCTGTGTCTTGTCGCCTACATACGAGAACTTCAGCTTGTTCTTCGTACTGCGCACCGTCATCGAGAAGTTACCGTCGAAGTCGGTCTGCGCAGCCGTCACGATACGGTTGTTCGCATCTACCTCCACGACATTGGCCATCATGATGGGGCCGTCGCTGTCGCTCAAGGTTCCGGATATACGTACTCCCTGTGCCATCATCAGCTGACTGACGAGACAGAGCAGAGTCGTAAACAGTATTTTCTTCATTGTCATATTTACCTTTTTACTTTTTTCCTTTTTACCTTTTTAGACATCACCAGTTGAGTCCCATACTTCCGGAGTTCAGAGGCTCGGTAATCTCGTGGACGACGCAGAAAGAGGTCGTGTAGATAGAGGTGGCATAGGCGCGGTTGGCGTCAAACCAATAGTCGCGGGCCATGAGGTTCGACAACTGCGAAGCGTTGTTGGCATCGATGGTGTGCGTCTTGCCGGCACCGTCGGTGACCTGCAGCTTGCCGTCGCCACCGCTGACGTTCAGCTCGAGTGCCAGACCGAGCTCGTCGGTGCTCAGGCTGCTGTACTTCGAGCGTGCCACGACGTTGTCGGCATAGACCGACGTGCTCTGGAAGTGGTAGCGGGCGAAGTCGCGCAGCTGGTCAATCATGTCGTGGGCCTGCTGCTTCATGGACTCCAGCTGGGCACCCTCGATGAAGTTGTTCGTGGCGTCGGCCATCAGCTGGCTGATTTCGTCCCACGAGGGCAGGCCGGCGGCATAAGCCTTCTGCATGGCCTCGTTGTTGGGAGCGTAGAGTGTATAGTTAAAGGTGTTGAACATCTTCACGTTGCCACCCTCGTCGTCGAGGCTGCTGCCGGCGATGCCGTTGCGCGTGGTGGTAAAGATGACGTAGGCGTCCTGCTCGCTGATGCCCAGATCGCCGATGGCATCGTCGATGCCGGCCCACTTCAGCAGGCGGCTGTTGGAGAAGCCCGCACAGACGCGGTTGAACTCCGAGAAGCGGTCGTAGCTCTTCAAGGTCTTGCTGACGCTGTTAGTCGGGGCGGCAATGACGTGGTCGATGCGGAAGGCCGTACCGTTCTTCTCGGGGTACACCTTCGTGATGGCCGACGGCTCCATGCCGTTGTCTATCTGGCGTCCGCTGAGCACCTGCGAGCCCTCGCTGATGCCTGTGAGCTTCACGGCGCCGCCGTGCTTCGTCTTGTAATACTTATTGGTGCCCAGCACCTCGCCGTCGTCGAGGACCACGGTGTGGTAGTTCATGATGTCGATCATCTGCGACGACCAGCTGCTGACGTCGACGTTCGCGCCGTTGTTAAGCGCGGCGCCCACCTCGTTGGTCTCGGGGTTGTAGGCGTAGGCGATGCAGCGCACGGGCTGCGTCGGGTACTTCGCGTCGTAGTAGAACTTCAACACACGCGGCTGCTCGTGCTTCAGGAACACGGGGTCCACGTAGTAGTTCTCGAACGCCTGGTCGTCGGGGATGAAGAAGGCGTAGTTGGCACGCATGGCCATCAGGTAGTAGTGGAACGACACGCGCATCTTGCTGTCGTCCTGGACGGCCCAGTTCATGACGTGCATATCGGGATAGACCGACGAGGGCGCCATGACGCTCTGGAACTCGTCGGGGGCAATCATCTCGGTCATCTTGTAGATGACGCCGTTGTTGGCGAAGCGGATGTCGTAGCCGCCGTCGCCCTTACGGCTGAGGATGTCGGTGGAGATGCCCTTGTACTCGCTGGCATCGCTGAGGATGGTCGAGAACTTGCTGGGCACGGTCTCGACGAACGACGCGCTCATCAGGTTGTTGACGAACTTCGTCAGGATGTCGGGACGCAGAGAGCGCAGCGAGTCGAGGTTCTCGGCCAGGTGGGCAGCGTTGTTCTCGCTGCCGGTATACTTGCCGTAGAGGTCTATCAGATAGGCACCGTCGCCACCCTCGCAGAAGAAGTCCGTGAAGGCCTTGTCCGTGGGCACGAACAGAGCGGCAATGTCGGCTATCGACAGGTCGAGGTCGCTCATGCCCTGATCGTGGTTATACTGGTTCCAACCCGGGTCGAAGCTCAGCAGCTCGCTGACCACGTTGCCGTCGGGGTCCACGTTCAGACGGTGTGTCTGCTGGTTGTTCAGGTAGCGCACCTCGTAGATCATGTCGATGGTGGGCTGGCCGTTCTCCTCGGCCCAGGCGTTATAGGTATCGGTGAGCGCCTGGTTCTTATAGGGGGCGCAGTAGTAGTCGATTACCTGGCTGAAGTAGTTCGTCTCATCGTCGCCACGCAGCACCTGTGCCATGTTGCCCGGCGGCACGATGACATCCTTCATCTGGTGGATGTAGCCGTTCTGGCAGGTGATGTCGTTCTTGACAATCTGGTCGCCGAAGATGTAGGCCATACCGTCCTCATAGGGCGTGCCCGTAAGGATGGCGAAGTCGCTGTTCTCACCCTTCGTCGTGATGTTGTTGTTCAGCATGTGCTCACGCGTGAAGTGCACCATCATCGGACGGGTGGCGTCGCTGACGGCGTAGAGGTTACCGTCTTGGCGATACTCGTCCCAGTACTTGTTGAAGCGCGGCATCTGCGTGTCACTCGTCATGTGCTGGATGGTGTCAATCAGACTGATACTCGTCTGGTGCTTCATGGCGATGCCATTGGTCACCGACGTGCTCGAGCTGCTGACGTTCGAGAACATCGACACCAGCAGAGCGTTGTCGAGCATCGACGAGTAGAGCAACAGCTTCTTTTGGGCGGTCGTCAGCTGGTCGTAGCCCGACACGCCCCAGTCGTTCGACTGGAAGAACCGTGTGAACGCCTCATCGTTGGCGGGGAACACCGTCTTCGAGCCCGTACGGTCAAGCGTCTCGGTATAGCCGAGGTCGTCGATGAGCCGCAGGTACGTCGAGAACGTTCCCGTCAACTGTTTCGGGTTCTTCAGTTCCTGATAGATGCTCTCGCCAAGCCACGAAGGCTTAGAGTCGGCATCCACCACCTCGTTCTTCTCAACGCAGGCGGTCATCAGTCCCGCCACAGCGAGAGAGATACAGAAAAAGAATCGTTTCATAAATGTTTTATTAGCTAATATTTATTCGTTTTATTCTTTGGATAGTCAGTAGACTTAGTTTTCAACGTGCAAAATAACGAAAAAAAAATGAGACCTCCAAACAAATGCCGCAACAACTTTTGACATCTTCCTACACTTTTTGGCATCTCGGAGAAACACCCTATCCCCAATCGCCAACTTCACGTCCAGCATCATCCGAAACACAACTCTGATAGTTTTAATAAATTAAGGTACAGGCGCCTGCGCGACGTGAAACTGTTTTTCATAAAATGTCAAATTACCTACACCAACTCGATAACAAGCTGTGGCACAGTCATTTCAGTTGGTGTAGGTAACTCCTTTTTTAGTGTAGGCAAGCCTGTTTTAGTGTAGGTAAATCTCTTCAGTTTTAGGATGCACCTTCAGGAACGTAAAGTTTACCTTTAGGAACATCCCATGGCGTGGGACGAACGTAAAGTTTACCTTTAGGAACGTCCCATGGCGTGGGACGAACGTAAAGTTTACCTTTAGGAACGTCCCATGGCGTGGGACGAACGTAAAGCTTACCTTTAGAAACGTCCCATGGCGTGGGACGAATGACGCGTCTTACCTACACTAAAAAAAAAGTTGCCTACACTACCAAAAACTACTGATTACCAGTTCGTTAAGCGGTTAGTGTAGGCAATTTGGCAGTTTTGAAAATCTTTTTTCCGAAGTTATCGACAAAAAATCGGGGACGCCGTGGTTGGCGCCCCCGATTGGGATATAGAAGTGGATGATGATCACTTAATCACAACCTTGAACTACATTCGAGCTTGTTCACGTTCGGAAAAACTCGAACAAGTTCGATTTTTCACTCACTTAACCACAACCTTCTTGCCGTTCTTAATGTACAGGCCGGGCTTCACGGCGCTCTTCACGCGCACACCGCTCAGCGTGTAGACAGCGTTGTCGGCAGACTTCACGTTGACGTTCTGGATACCATCGAAGATAGGACCCTCAGCCTGTGAGCTGTACTCGTAAACCTTCAGGTTGTCGAACCAGCTACGGCGACCGGCATTAGAATACTCTGAGCCGAGAACGATCTTGGCAACCTTCGTATCCTCGAGAGCAGGCATGGGAGCCAGATCGCTCGTGTAAACAGCGGAGGCGGTGGTCATGATGGCCTGGATAGACTGTGCCTTGTTGTCGACGATGATGTCCATTGTCGTCTTGTTGGCGTCAGTGAAGATGCTCTCGTTGTTGACGTTGGAGATGTTATTGCTCTTACCGAAGTCCAGACCGGGGAAGTCATTGTACTTGGTAGCATTGTCATAGCGGCAGTAGCTGAATCCGGCGATACGCTCACCAGCAGCATTCTGAAGGTCGAACGACAGATATCCGTAGGTCACGAACTTACCAAACCACACATCGAAACTTGCTCTGACGATGTCGTCGTCACCAGGAACAGCAGGCATCTCAACGGTACCTGAGCCCTTACCGACTCGGAGAACCTCCTTCACAGCCTCAACCTCGCCCCAACCGAGCTGGTACTTTGTGACATCCTGAGTGTTGTCGAGCTCAACAACATCAGCAGGGAATACCATCTCACCGGCAGCACCCTTGATGACATAGCTGATGACAGCACCATCTTCCTCAACAGCCTCGAAGGTGTTAGAGAAGTCGATGTCGATGATCGGGGTCAGCACAGCACTAGCCTTGAAGGCCTCAACGGCAGCGGCCAGATCGGTACGGGCCTGAGCCATCGTCAGCGAGTCAGCCTCCATCGTAGCGTCGGCGGCATTGTTGAAGATATTGTCGTAAGTGCCCTGTGCGGCATCAATAGCAGCCTGGAAGGTCTTCTTGTCGCCATTGACGTTCATCGGGTCAACGAGGACATTCTTGGCAGCCTCGATATCAGCAGCGAGGTCGGGGAACACCTTGTTGGCAGCGATGACCTTATTCTTTGCACCCTGATAGCCACGGACGATAGGATATTCCTGATAGCCCTCAGCCGTGGGATCCTGTCCCTGCTGCTTCACCCAGTCGTTCAGCTCGTCGGTAGAAGCGATACCTGCGTCGGTACCGTCCTCAGCCACCCAGCCCTTGGCGACCTCAACCTCGTACTTAGGATTCCACTTGTTCAGAGAGTCAATGAGAATCTGCTGAGCCCAAGGATAGTTCTTATCGCCAACCAATGCCTCTACATCCTTACGGCCATTGATCATGGCATCGTACTGAGCCTTGAAAGCCTTCCAAGCCTCGGTATGAGCGATAGCATCAGCAGCGCCAGCACCAAAGCGGCGGATCTCAAAGTCTCTGAGGGTCCACAGACCACCCTGGGTCGTGCCTTCCCACCAGAAGCCAGCTTCCAGCGACTCGCCCTCCTTCAGTTCGGCAACGAAGTAGAGTTTCACGTATTCCTCACCAACGATGGTTCCCAGCTCAACAGAATCAGTACCGACAAAGCCCTTGACGGCAGCCTCCAGCGTATAGGAAGGATTGTACTTTGAATCCTGGTAGGCGTTGTACATCTTGGCGGCAACATAATATTTACCTGCGGGCATACTGCTGTTTGCCAAAGCTACAGAACCCGGGCCAGGGCCGTTCTGACCAGCCTGGATAGCCTTCTGGATATAGGGAAGACCCTTCTTGCCGTTGGGGCCTTCGATAATGGCGTTACCTGCACCTCTGTAAACACCATGCTGCCAGTGGTCACCACGGAACAGGAAACCACCAATCTGCTGGCCATTGGCAATCTTACCACGATTGTACTGAGGCATATCCTCAAGATCCTCAATGTAGTTGAAGTTAGCATTAGTAGCCATATCCTCGGTAGTGGCATTCATGTAGGTCACCAGGGCGGTGTTCATACGGGTGAGCAGGCTCTCGGCATCGTTCTCGTCATCAAGCTCACCAGCCTCAATCTTCTGATTCAGGGAGTTGATGACACGGAGGACGTTGTTACGTGCTCCGGCAGCCACTTCGGTATTGAAGTTGGGATCGTCCAGCAGCTTCTGGGCATAAGCCATCTCCTTCTGGGCGATGCGAATGTCGTAGACAGCCTCAACAGGAACAATCTGGAAGTCGGTCAGGCAGATGCCCTCGGCCACGCCGGTAGCCTTGAACTGAAGAATCTCCTGCTCACCACTGACCACGACAGTGTCGGAAACCAGCGTCCAGGCAGCCTCAGCGAGCGTAGCGACAGCGTTGATCTGACGGCTGGGATCACCAGAGGTGAGACTCATGAAGTTGTTACCACCAGCCGAAATCGAGATAGAAGCGGCGGCGGGAGAGTAGACATAGAACGAGATGGCATAGATACCATTCTGCAGCTGCCAAGCAGAGGTCAGTGCAGTGCCCTCTTCGGCGCTGGCACCCTGGCTCTGCAGAGCTGTCACGTTGCTGCCATCAGGACCAGCGATGGTAACCACCTTCCAGTTTGCTGCCAGAGGACCGCCATTCTCATTGCTCCAATTGTCTGTTTGGTTGTAATCATTGCTGGCAATGTTTGCACCAGCCACCTTCAGCCTGGCATCCTTCGTGAACATGTAGTCGCCCACCTCATAGGCGTACGTTCCAACACAGAAGACTGCGGCTAAAGCCATTGAAAGTAGTCTTTTCTTCATAGGACTTGTAATTTAGTTATTAATAATGTATAAAGTTATTTTCTTGGTCGAACAGCTATTTTGCGTAGTAGTCGGCTGCAAAGGTATGGATTTTATTCATACCATGCAAAAAAAACTACCCCAATTTTTGGCTTTTTACCTATAAAAATAATCCCCAGCCATTGTTTGACTGGGGATTCTGTAGTTATTTGACGACCACCTTGACGGCCTGTCGGCCCTGCGGTTGCAGCAGATAGGTGCCGGGCTGCAGGGGCAGGCTGTTGACGACGTTGCGCATGTCGCCGGCAGTTGCGGTGAACGAGGTGACGAAGATACCACCAAGGGTGTAGATACTGCAGTTGACTGGCGTAGCGGCATCGACGCCGGCGATGGCTGTCGGCGCGACGTCGGTGACCTTCAGTACACCTGTCTTCAGCGCCTTACCATCGGCAGCCACGAGCTCCGAGGTATCCCAGAAGAGTCCTGACGGAAGTGCGGGCAGCTCGAGGACAGGCGTGCCGCTGATGCTGGTGACACCCTTCCAGATGGTAATGGCGTCGCCCTTCTTCGGTGCGTAGTCTGCCAGCTCCACCTTCACCGTGCCGTTGAGCGTCAGGAACTTGGCCTGCAGCAGCGAGTTCGAAGCGGTATTCTCGATGGTGATGGCCACAGTGGCTCCGCTCTTGATGTTTGCCGACTGTATCACCTGCAGCGTGCCGGGGAACTCAAGCAGGTTGTCCTTCAGAACGGCCGTACCCCCCAACTCTATTGTCAGGTTGGGAACCAGGCCATAGCCCTGCAGGACGCCGCTGCCCTTCACGGTGACGTTGCCGAAGAACTGCTTCTCACGCAGTTCGTCCTCGAAATAGACGGCGCCCTCCTCGATGGTCAACGCGCCGCTGAGGTTGCCGGGGGTGTTGACACTCATGTAGCCCGCTCCGCGCTTGGTGATGGGGGCGGTCGACGAGAACTTCGCCGTGAAGTTCTTGCCGCTGGTGCCGAGGATGAAGCCCGTGCCAGTCAGGGTGCCCGTACCCGTCACCGAACCAATCTCGATGGTGTTGCTGGTGTTGAAGGTGACAGGATCGTTGCCAAACTTCTTGCTCAGGTCCAGCGTAGCGTTGGGAAGACCCTTGGCGTTCTGGAAGTCGAAGCTGACGCTGGTGCCCTTGACGGTGCGGTCCTCCATGTTCACGACGAGCGTGCCCGCAAACTGGCTGAAGTCGCCCTGGTAGTAGCAGCGGGAGCCACAGCCGTAGAGGTTCAGCGTGCCCTCGCCGGTCAGCGTGCCGGTGTAGTTACAGTTGGGAGCACCCTTGAATGTGGCCGTCTTGCCCTTGGGGACGATGAGGTTGGCCTTGTTCGTGAAGCCGCTGCTCTCGTTGGGGAAGTCGGCGAAGGTGCCGCCCTGCAGCTCAATGGTTTCGGGCACCTGCATCAGCGAGTTGTTCTTCTGCGACGTGACGGTGCCACTGGTGACGATGAGTTTCTTGAACGAGGTGGTCAGGCCCAGCTCCATGCTGCCGGCACCGGCCTTCGTGATGGTGGCGCCAGTACCCTTGACGGAGCCGCTGAAGATGAGCGACTTGCCAGTAGGCACGTTGACCGTTGCCGAACCTGTGACGTTCAGCGGCTGGTCGGTGATGATGGTGCCATTGGTGATGAGCGTAGCGTCGTCGGACAGGTTGATGGCCGTCGTGCCGCTGCCCAGCGCGGCGTATTTCTGCGTGGTCTTATTGGCCAGGCGGTTCACCTCGACGGTGCCGCCATTGATGTTGACGGAACTGAAGCGGTTCTCAGTGCTGATGGTCACCTTGCCGGCGCCCGTCTTCGTGAAGGCGGCACTGCCCAGGATGCTGTCGCCCGTGAGGGTGTAGTCCTTCGTCTCGTTGCTGAAGGTGACGGTCTTGGGATAGATGGCGCCCTTGACTTTCACGTTGGTATTGGCAGCAGCATCGTTGAAGACGACGTTGTCGTCGATGCTCGATGCATCGGCCACGCCATCCTTCAGGAAGCTCTTCGTCACACCGAGGTCCCAGACGTGGCTGTCAGCGGTGCCGTTCCAGACGATGTCGGCAGCGGCGCGCACGTCGTCGACGTTCAGGTAGACGACGCCGTTCTCAAGACTCAGCGAGATGCCCTTACCGCTGATGCCCTCGAGGACGATGTCCTCAAGCGTGCCCGTCACGGTGCCGACGGTCATCAGCTTGTACTTGCCTGCTGCAGGTGTTGCAGTGCTGTTGAACTGGAACACCGGCGCCTTGTACTTCGGGCTGTACTCGCCCCAGTCCTTGGTCTCGATGGTCAGCGTGGCAACGTCCATTGCATCGGTCTGGTCGCTGATGTCGAAGACGATGCGCGAGCCGAAGCCCAGCTTCAGCGTGCTCACCTTCATCGTGCCCACATGGTCCTTGCCGCCGGGATAGATGGTGGCGTTATAGTCGGCGGTAATGCCGGCCTTAAATTCACCGCCGTCGCTGACGAGTGTCGTGTGGCGGTTCAGCCAGACGGGCGACGACTCCATGGTGCCGTCGAACTGGAGCGTACCGTTCCACACATCGGTAGTGCCGGTATGCTTCTCCGTGACCTTCGGCAGCACGAGAATGCCCTCGCCCTGTTTCACCAGACGGGTGGCACCGCTGAAGGCGCCGCCAGTGAGCGTCGTGGTGAAGGTCTCGACGGTGCGGGCGGGCTGCTTCGGCGTCGAGGCGACAGCCTGCTTGGCGCCACTGCCCTTCACCCATGCCGGGGCGTTGACAGTTAATATATAAGGTGAAGCGCCGTCTGCAACGGCGATGGTCTTGTTCTCGTAGCCGGAGACAAGCAGGTGGTCGGCGGTGGTCTGGATGGTACCAGTCACCTCGGTGCGGCCCTCGAGCGTCAGTGCGGGGGGACAGTTGGTGATGCCCTCCAGCTCGCCGACGAAGAAGCTGGTCTGCGGCGGCTGGTTATAGCTGACGCACTGCCAGGTCATGCCGTTGCGGTAGACATGGTCGTACCACAGTGACGTCATGCCCCACGGGCTCTCGTAGCTGGTGGTATAGATGCGCAGGGCCTTGTTGTCGCCAGTGCGCAGGATCAGCTCCTCGCGCCAGTCGCCGAGGATGTCGCCGAGGAAGCCCGGGTTGTTCTTCGACGAGTTGTTGAGGGCACAGCCTGACGTCAGGAAGACACGGCCGTTAAGGTAGGCCGAGCGACCCGTGCCCACCTCGGTCTGTCCGCCAAACTTATAGATACAGCCCTCGCGCTCCACACCCGGCGAGTCCATGAACTCACTGAGCAGGTCGCCATCCCAGAAGATGCGCATATTCCAGTAGTCGTCGTTGGACATCTGCGTGGCGTCCTCGATAATCTTGTCGGCGGAACAGCTCAGCAGGCCACTGCCCGGCGAGCGGGCCACGCCGCCGGGATAGGTATTCTGGAAGTTGCCGGCCATGGCACGGCCGTTGTCGCCGCCAGTGCCGGAGACATAATAGAGCGATGAGCTCATGGCGTTGGTATAGGCCACACCAGGCACGGCCGTCGACTCCAGACAGACAAACTGCTCCAGTCCCCAACGGTAGGGGTCGAGATCGGTACAGTGCTGGGAGTCACCATGACCATAGCCAGTAGTAGAGAGGCCGTAGCCGGTATCATCGATCATCATCGAGCCGAAGACAATCTCGTCGCGGCCGTCCATATCGACATCGGCGATGGCGAAGTTATGGAAACCATTGCCAAACCATGCCGAGCCGGAGTCGTAGCAGTTCCAGCGCCAGCGCTGCGTCAACTGGTGTGTAACGGGGTCGACGTCGAGGGCGCAGAACTTATGACGGGTATAGGCACCACGGCCGAGGAAGATGCTGGGGTTACGGCCGTCGAGATAGGGAGCACCCATGAAGATCTTCAGGGAGCGGTGACCAGTGTCGGCCTTACCCCAGACAGTGGCATAGTTGGTCTCGCCACTTTCGAAACGCGGCAGCGGGAAAGCCTCTGGCGTAAAAGTGTCGCTGGTGCCGTCCCAGCCGTAGGGTTCGCCGGTCTCACCATTCAGGTAGAGCAGGTACTCGGCACCCTCCTTGGTATACTCGTCGCGCGGGGCGTAGTAGTTCATGTTGCCAATCTTGATGGCCTTGCCCGACTTCGTATGGATAATCATATTGTCGGCGCCGCGCATCAACGCCTCGGCCTTGCCGTCGCGGTCCCAGTCGTAGAGGATGAGGTCGAACTGCTCATCGGGACCGGACATCATGTTCGGGCCCATGTCTATCCACCACAGACGCGTACCGTCCATTTTATAGCACTCGTGGAGGTTGAAGTCGGTCTTGTTGCCCGAGGTATTCAGGTTGCCGGAGTCGTTACGGCGCTTGACGACAATCTCCATCAGACCGTCATCGTCGACATTGGCCACAGAGCAATCATTCAGGGAGTAACCACTGGTGACGTCTTTGTTATTGCGGTTCAACACGGGCTGCACAGGAATCTCCAGATACTGGTGAGCCCACGGCGTCACCTCAGCGGACTTCCCCTGAGGAACGCCATTGATGACGGCCTCCACCTGGTACTTGCTGGTGGCGCTACCGTTGTTGTCCTGATAATTGGACTTAGTCAGGTCGGAGGCAATCTTCGTGCCGTCGCGGTAGAGGTTGTACTTCGTGTCGAAATACTCCGACGGGAGAACACGCCACGAGACGAACATACCACTACCCGTAGTACCGTAGCTCTTGTCCTGTCCGGTCTTGTCACCCTGAGGAACGGCCACGAGGCCACGGTCCAGTCTGTCGGTAAAACGCTGGGCGCTCACGCCAACGGTCATCAACCCCATGAGGGCCAAAAGAATAAACTTCTTCATTTGTTTTAGCTTTTAGTTTCGATTGTTTGGGTGCAAAGGTACGAAGAAAATCGCTCCCCCTCACCGTGATTCGCGATTTTCTTACTGCAATTTTTGGTTTTTCCTTTTAATATAATTGGAAAGTTCGTACCTTTGCACGCAAATAAACGAACAAACTACAAAACTAAAACTCTGATGAAGAAATTTTTACTCTGTACACTGACGCTGCTGGTTACTGTCAGCAGCCAAGCACAGAACACGCCCCAGACACAGATGGAGAAACTGGACCGCGGACTGGTGGTCATCCCCTCAGGCAGCAGCCGCATACTGAGCTGGCGACTCCTCGGCACCGACGATGAGGACCGCACACGCTTCACCATCCTGCGGAACGGCACGACAGTGGTGGCCAAGAACGTGTACCAGACGAGCTACACTGACAAGACGGCGGGAGCATCGTACCAGATTGTCACACTGGTTGACGGCGTACCCGTAGACACCTCGAAGGCCGTCAAGCCCTGGAGCGCCACCAGCCTGACGATACCCATGCAGCGGCCGGCGGCAAACAAGACAAAGCCCTACACCGTTACCAACACCATCAATAACGAAAAAGTAACGGAGACCTACATAAACGGTCAGGACTACACCTACTCGCCCAACGACTGCTCGGTGGGCGATGTCGACGGTGACGGCGAGTACGAGCTGTTCGTGAAGTGGGACCCGTCGAACTCACGCGACAACTCTCACGGCGGTGTCACTGGCATTGTCATCATCGACTGCTACAAACTGGACGGCACACTGCTCTGGCGTGTAGACCTCGGCAAGAACATCCGTGCCGGTGCACACTACACGCAGTTCATGGTCTACGACTTCGACGGCGACGGCCGTGCGGAGATGATCTGCAAGACGGCACCGGGATCGAAGGACGGAAAAGGCGAATACGTGAACCAGGCAGCGACGGACGAACGTATCAAGGCAGCAAGCAACACCAAGGACTGGGTGAGCGAGGGTGCCGGCCGCGTGAACGGCGGACAGGAGTACCTCACCGTGTTCGACGGACAGACAGGCGAGGCCATCCATACCATCGCCTATAATCCTAACCGCAATGCGACCTCTGAGCTTAGCGAAGCGGCCGGCACTTTCAACTGGGATACACGTTCGGGGAAATCGGATACTGGCAGCTATGGCAACCGCGGCGAGCGTTATCTCGCCGCCGTGGCCTATCTCGACGGAGCCGACAAGCCGGCCAGTGCCATTTTCTGTCGCGGCTACTACACATACGCCTTCGTATGGGCCGTCAGTTTCGACGGTACAAAGCTCATTCCACGTTGGCTACACCGGTCCGACAATAAGAACGGCTCAACCTATAGTGTCGTCACCTATGATGCTGAGGGGAACGGCACTACGAAAACATACAATAACCAAAAGCCAACCAGCGGCAGTGGCAGCGGTACGATGTTTGGCAATGGTAACCACAACCTGAGCCTCGCCGATGTCGATGGCGACGGCAAGGACGAGGTGATCTGGGGCGCAGCAGCCTGTGACGACGACGGCCGTCTGCTCTACGGCACGGGCTTCGGCCACGGCGATGCCATCCATCTGGGTGACCATTGTCCGGACCGTCCTGGACTGGAGCTGTTCGATATCCACGAGGAGAAGGGCACCTATGCCTGGGACCTCCACGACGCTGCCACTGGCGAGATCATCCTGAAAGGCGGCCCTGCCGGCATCGACAACGGACGAGGCATCGCCGGCGCCTTCGACACGAAGATCCGCGGTTCACTGTTCTGGTCGGGCGATAAACAGGCTACCAGCGCTGCATCGGGTGAAGTCGTTTCGACCAAATACGGTTCGATGAACTTCCGCATCTACTGGGACGGCGACCTCTATGAGGAGCTGGCCGACGGGGGGAAGATAGACAAGTGGAACGGTAACGGCACGACACGCCTGACGACACTCAGCGGCAATACCTGTAACAGCACGAAGAACACGCCGAACCTCCAGGCCGACATCCTCGGCGACTGGCGCGAGGAGGTGATCCTCTGGAACGGCACGACCTGCAACCTGGTGGTCTACACACCGACAACCACGACAAAGTACCGCGTGCCGACGCTGATGCACGACCACACCTACCGCATGGGCGTAGCATGGCAGAACGTCGCCTATAACCAGCCGCCACACCTCGGCTACTACCTGCCCGACGCCATGCTGCCCGTCATCATCGGCGACAAAGAGCTGACGGTGGAGGCCGGCGAGCCGATCAACTGGGTGCTCCGCAGCCGCTATGCCACCATCCTGACGACGGACGGTAAGAACCTTCCGGCGGGAATGGACTATGAGGAGGACCTCCTCGAGCCCGTGCTGACGCTGACAGGCTCGCTGGCACAGACGGGCGACTATGAGCTGCCCGTCACGGCGACAGGTCTCGACGGCAAGAACGTCACGCTCAGCGTGACTATCCATGTCGTGAACACATCGGGCATAGAGGACGCCGTCTCACAGCAGCAGACCGTCCGCACGGTCTACGACCTGCAGGGACAGAAGCTGGACGGCATGAAGCGCGGACTGAACATCGTCCGCGAAGGCGGGAAAGCCAAGAAGATTATTTCGAGATAACGAAACGACGTTATAACGACATAACGTTATAACGCCATCACTTCGAGAACAACAGGCGGCCGTCGGGGGTGACTCCGGCGGCGCTTATTTTGATGCGGGTGTCCTTGCCGTTGTTATAGAAGGTGGTGACGAAACGGCCGTCCTCGTCGGTACGGGCATTGGGATTCCAATAGAGCGTACGACGGTAGTCGGCGGGCTTCGCGTCGACGGGACGCTGGCTGTAGTCGGGCTGGTAGAAGTCGGCGGGCTCGCTCATGCCATGGAGGTAGATATGACGGTCACGGAACACCACCTGCCTGCCATCGTCGGCGATAGGCTCCATCTCGACGGTCATATCGGCAATGTAGTGGCTCTCGACCATCAGGGAGTCCTCCTTGCGCGGCTCGTAGTCACTGTAGATACGCACGTTCTGCAGACGAGCCAACAGCAGGTCGTCGTAGATAGCCTGCGGGGCACGCATCTGGTTGGAAGACTGTATCTCCGCAGCCATATCCTGTCCCCACTCCGTGTCGGTAATAGATCCCGTCACATCGTAGTTACGCCAGTAGATTCTACCGTTAAGACGGCCGTCGACATTGACCTTCGTATGGCGGCCCATATTGCCATAGAGGAAACGGGCCACCTGCTGGGGGAACATACGCATATCGTACTTACCGTAAGACAGACCGTAGTCCGTCAAGTCGTTGTACAGGTCGTAGGCATCACGGACGAAAGCGGGCTTTGTCCAGTCGGTGGCACGGCGACCGCGACGGCGGCCCTTGACATCGACATTGCGCAGCTGGTGGTAGTCGTTCTCCATGGACAGCAGCGACAGGGTGTCGGCCTCCTCCATCGACGGGTCCCACTCGGGAGCATGGTTCTGGTAGAAATTATAATCGTCTGTGAAAACGGGGTAAGGCATATCGCGCTTCACATAGTAGTCGGCAAAGGCATCCTCGCGGAAGTACTCCTTGTCGCCACGCGCCGTCATGGCCTTACGCAGGGTGTCCTTCTCCTTGTAGGCTTTCATGTTTAGGAAGGTGGTGCCGTAGAACGGCGGAATCTCGAAGACGAAACGACCGCCGTCGTGGGTCTTCTGGACGGCGGCAACCATGCCATCCTCCAAGTACAACTCGGCCTCGACCATCACCTCATGGCGCAGACCGCTGTGGTTGACGCCCAGGAGAGAGGAGGCATCCTCAGTGAGGGGACCGCTATATGCCGTGACGTCCTGACCGCTGTCGTTGCCATAGCTCTCGGCACCAATCTCTGCGTCACTGAGCGTCTCACTCTCCTCTGCATCTGAGGTCTGCGTTGAGGACTTCTTGTAGCGGTTCTCACCACCGGTGAAACGGCCGCTGGCCCACTCGCCGACCTCACTGATTCCCATGGGGCTCTCTATCGGCAGGTCGCCAACGGGAATAATGCCAAGCATCTTGTAAACGGCACCGCTGACAGTCATCGTTGTCTCGGGCTCGTATTGAGGCACGAAGGCGGTGTCGGCCAACTCCTTCCACTTATAGCGGCGCCAGCCCTGAACCATCATCAGCAGGTCAAGGTTCTGGCGATGCTCGGCATCGTCGCTCTCGAAGTAGTAGGCGGGACGGGCAATGAAGCCGCGCAGCTCACTCGACAGGAGCATCGACGTCATGAGGTTGCCGTCGTCGTACGAAGGCTCGTCGGTACGGGTATCGCGTACGGCCAGCGAGAATGTCGTCTCTGGCGTCGGTAGCTGCAGACCGATGGTAATCGGCTCATAAGGTGCATAGGTAGTGGTGGAGCGGAGAGGGTTGATGTCCGTTATCGGCTCAATATTCCCTTTTGCCCCACTGGCGCCATCGGTTCCACCCACAAAGAAGAGCCTGTCGGCCAGTATCTGGCCCTCGCTGTCGAAGAGCGTGACGTCGTTGACACCAGCAGGAAGCCGGTCTACGGGGAGCGACAGGGTCGCTGCATACTGAGCGGAAGGTGAGAGATTTACCGCCTCAAAGTACTTCAAGGCACCACGGCAGAGGATAGAGACAGCATACTGGCGATCCTGCGGCAGGGCGCGGCCTTGGATGGTGAGGCGTCCGCCGTCCAGAGTCATTACGGCACCGGCCGTCTCGGCTTTCGGCAAATCGAAGCTGTAGTCCTTGTCGTGCCAACGGAAGCGGACTTTCAGACGCTGTGCGCCAGGGGTAACGTTGAAGCTACCACGGCCCATGTAGCCCGTGGCGATGTCGGCAACCTTCTGGTTGCCAGCCCACACCGTACCCTTGATGTCCACAGCCTGACCATGCTGGTCGACAGCCTCGAAGGCGACACGGCTCTGCAGGCCTTCAACAAGATTGCCGCCCTCGGGGAAAAAGGTCACCAGAAGGTTGTCCTTCTTAGGTCTCGGAATACGGGTCTTAGGACGCTGGTACATACGACGCTCGTCGTAGTCGCCAGCCTCATCGGGCTTACTATAGATAGGTAACACGCGCGAATAAAGTCCGTCCCACAGACGGTAGTAGTCACGGGCCATCTGACGGTTGTAGAACGCCCAACCATCTTCCTTGTCAAAACGATGCTCCCGCTGGTTGAAGTTCAAATTCCAGCGGGTATAGGCACGCAGCTCATAGTAGCCGCTATAGAGCGAGTCCTGCAACACGAACTGGCCACAGGTATAGCCCTCGGGAGCCACGATGATATTCTGACGCTCGACAAGCAGGCCGTCGGGCGACAGCAACTCAACATAGAGAATGTGGCTCATGTCGGTGGGACACAGGTTGTCGGCCCGCACGACGTAGGCCTTGTACCACAGGGTGTCGCCAACGAAATAGCAGGTGTTATCGGTGTGTACATAGACTTTCTCCTGAATCTGTGTGACCGACGACTGCTGGAGTGCTAAACGGAGATCTTCCAACGAACCGGCACGGCTACCGATGGCTGAGAGAAGTATTATAAAAGAAAGAATGGTCCGGTTCATCTTTGCGATTTTGTCTTTATAGACGAACAGCAGACAGAAAAGTTTAATGACAAAGAACTATTTCTTCAGCTTGAAGGAGTTCTCGATGCTGGCAAGTTCCTCGGAGAATGCCTTGTCGTCCTTCAAACGCTTCTCCACAGTGTTACAGCTGTGGATGACGGTGGAGTGGTCGCGATTGCCGATGAGCTGACCGATACGTCCGGCAGGCATCTTGGTGTACTTCTGAGCGAGGTACATGGAAATCTGGCGAACCTGCACGTAGTCGCGCTTGCGGCTCTTGCTAAAGACGTTCTGCTGGCTGACATTATAGTGCTGGCAAACAGTCTCCAAGATATCATCGATGGTAAGCGGCTTGTTGTCGATCTTCACGGCGCGTTTAATAATACGCTCGGCAAGTCGCATATCGATATTGGAATTATAGACCACGGAATAGGCAAGCAGCGAGTTAAGGACACCCTCCAAGTCGCGGACGCTACCGTTGGCCGTCTCGGCAATGAACTGTATAACGTCAGCAGGAATCTTCAAGCCGTCACGGCGGCACTTGGCATTGAGGATATCGATGCACAGCTGTGGGTTTGGTTTCTCGAGCTCGGCAATGAGTCCGCAGGAGAAACGGGTCAGCATACGGTCCTTCAGCCAATGGAGGTCCACTGGTGGGCGATCGCTGGCCAAGATGATCTGCTTGCCCAGACGGAAGAGGTGGTCGAAGATATAGAAGAAGGTGGCAACGGTCTTCTCGGCAGTGGCCCACTCCTGCACATCATCGATGATAAGCACGTCAATAGTCTGGTAGAACTGTATGAAATCGTTGACAGTGTTCTGACGGCTGGCATCGGTGAACTGAACCTGAAAGAGACGAGCAGACACATAGAGGACACGCTTCTGGGGATAGAGTTCCTTGCATCTCAGACCAACAGCATTGATAAGGTGTGTCTTACCACATCCTGAAGGACCATAGATGAAGAACGGATTGAAGGTGGACTTTCCCGGGTGCTCGGCAATAGAGAGACCTACGGTGCGTGGCAACTTGTTGGAGTCGCCTTCAACATACGTCTGGAACGACTTGTGGGGGTCGAGCTGCGGATTCAAATCCTGATGGGGAGCACTGTCGAGGAGGTTAGGCGACTTATTGACACGCGTCGAAGGTGCCGGAGTGTCAATTGGAGCGGGGCCGTCGCTCTCCACATCGGAACCGATGTTATGCTCCTTGTCCGTGACAACACGATACTTCAGGCGCACATTGACCTTGAAGCTATTGGTCAGTGCCCAATACATCAGACGAACAAAATGCTGCTCTAAGTATTCACAGAAATAAGCACTGGGCACCTGTACGAGCAACGTGGCATCGGCCTCGGAGAACGACTCGAAGACGATGGGGTCAAACCACGTTTTGTACTGCTGCTCTGAAACGTTTTGCCTGATGAGTTGCAGACAATGGCCCCAAAGCGCTTGGTGTTGATTGCTTGCCATTCAGTTAATACTTAATTAGGTTACAAGTTGATGCTTGTTGATTTGCGAGTGCAAAGTTCGCACTTTTTTTTTATTCACGCAAATTCAAAATCTTTCAACAAATATCGCGTTTCTCACGTAACTTATTAACTTTTGGGCGGTTATCGTGTTTCACATGACTATAGTAAGAAAATAGCTCTTGCAAATATCATAATTACTGTCTGTCAGACAGTTACAAATAGTCTTGTATAAATATTTTATATTTTAATGCCCATAAAGAAACAGTCCTCAACCCTACTGATTACAAAGCATTACGGCAAAGAGAAAAGAGGGGCACACACGCTCCTCTCCTATTTAGACAAAATTAAAATTACTTATCTTTTTTGCCGAAAATTGAGAAGTGAACATAGCGCTTTGGATGGCTCTTAAGGTCCATCATCAGCGAGTCGGTGTGTGCCATCGTTGACGACAAGTTTCGGTAAAGTTGCTGGTCGCGCATGAGCAGTCCCAACGTGCCTTCATTACTGTTTAGTTTAGCTGTCATCTGCTGGACATTACTCAGGGTATTGTTGACGCTAGCCATCGTCTGAGCAATGTCAAGGTCACTAAGATTTTTCGTCAGCGTCTCGGTGTTCGTCAGCACGCCGTCGGCCTTCTGCATCATAGCAGGTATCTGACGGTTCAGAGCAGCAGTCATCTGGTGCAACTCTGCCGACGTGGTGGTAAGGCTGGCTGTGATATGCTCCACATTATGTACAGACTGAGCAATGGCGGGATCGGCTAACAGGGCGTTGACACTGGTGAGGATAGAGTCGAGCTTTGGCAGCATACGCTCCACTGACGGCAACATATCAGCTGCCATCCCCAAAGCCCCCCCGTTCTGAGCACCGCTAATGGTGTCGCCAGGAGACAGACGCCCACCAGCGAGGTCACCAAGCAGCAGTTCCATCTTCACATTGCCAAGAAAGTCACTGACTATCTCTGCAGTCGTTCCTACAGGCAACTGCATTTCCTTATTGATATCGACCTCAGCGATAATCTTGTCGGGATGAGCGTAATCATAGATAATCTGCCTGACAACACCAACTTTGAAACCATTGGCGAAGACGGGACTATTGGCGGTCAAGCCGCTGACATCATCAAAACGGGCGTAGTAGCCTTCGTCCGACGAGAACATCGATAGTCCTTTCAGAAACTGCATTCCGAAAAACAAAATCACAATGGCCACAACGGCCATCAGCGCTATCTTGACTTCCTTTGTAA
>Ga0310786_10002376_pt1 | contig 28868 bp, 17 predicted proteins | sample AusTroGonzalo_MG_FD_203881 | JGI IMG/M metagenome (GOLD analysis project Ga0310786, IMG submission 203881) | Bovine rumen microbial communities from tropical cattle in Woodstock, Queensland, Australia - Gonzalo_03 (v2) (version 2) | ecosystem: Host-associated > Mammals > Digestive system >...
TTCTCATACGGGTCCTGAGCGATTTCCTCTGGGGTACGCTCGTTGTTATTATCATCGTTGTCATCCTTACATGAGGTGACGTTCATGCCGAGGCCCACTACCAATGCCGCCATCAGCAAATATTTCCAAGTTCTCTTCATAGTTTTTATTCGTTATTACGTTATAACGTTATTACGACATTCCGATAATTCCGTTATTACTATATTTCGTTATTAGAATGCAATGAATGGGCGCACAGGATGTTGTGCCGTCTTGCTTACCGTTGTGGGGTAAATGAAACGATCATCTCCATGCATATCGTAGACTACGGCATTTTGTTTATCATATTCTGTACTTGTCCAGAAGTCAATGATTATGTCGAAATCCTCAATTCCTGCACTCTTCCAATTAGCAGGTAAAGTTGACACCCAACATGCAGGTCCCAGCATATCGAATTCGACATCTCCACCAAGTCCTTCGATGGCCTTCAACGCCTGACCTGCGGTGGGTAGGAACCAGGGTGAGAAACCGTGGGAAGCAGGATCGAAGTCATTTACTTTGAACTCCCAGGCAGCTTTGGCTGCAGGATGCTCGTGGCCGTCTTCAGCCAGTTTCTTCGTACGTTCGATAGCGTTATTCTGATTCTTCCATATATTCCATTGCCTTTCGGTATTCTCTATACACACCTCTTCTCTTTGATCACTGTCATCCCATTTGAGAGGATCTATATAGGTATAGCTCATGGCCAGTCCGCTATAGGCGACGTTGTCGTTTTTTTCAGCATCGTCGCCCACATAGACCACCAAGGCCACGGGTGTCGTACCATCAGCCGTACAGCCTGCCTCGCTCTTGTAGAACTTACCGTTCTTAGCCAGAATCATTTTCGGCTCGGCCTGCTCCTTCGTGTACGATTTCTTATCAATGATTGGAGTACCCTTACAAGCGTTGAAGCGATGAACCGTCGTCACACCCGGGATGGAGTCGGTGGCAGAAGGGCTGAACAACAAGTTGGACGAGAGCTGGTAGCCGCTCTTGTAGCGCACGACGAAAGCATCGGGTGGAAAATCATATGGATCAACGGTCGTGCCTATAGTGGTGTAGTTATTCGTTATATCAAAGCTATTGCGCTTCATGTCGATAATCGTTTTTTCGTAGGCAGGATCTTCCACGTAGAAAGTGAGGGCACCCTGGTATCCGACGTGTTTGATGGTGAGGTTCGTGCCGCTGGTGCTGCCCTTCTCATAGATGAAGTGCACATTCTTCTTGAAGCGATCCTTGAACTTCTGGACCTCGTCTGGCTTGAAACCAACGGGCATGATCTTCTCCCATACCTTGTTCTGGTCCCACAGGTCGGCTTGGCGCACCAGCGAGTCAGCAGGCATGGCGGCCTCCTGCAGACCACCGAGACCGTTACCGCCAAAGTAGTTGCCCTGCCCTGCGACATTCTTGTAGCCATCAGGATTGGCCAAAATAGCCAACAATTGTGCCAGATACTGCATCTTCTCCTTCTGCACACCCAGATCAACGGGATACTTCTGCTCTTTGCATCCGCTTTTGGTGTAGGTCTTGATGTTCTTGTCAGTCAGCTGGAACGACATCCAGTGGGTGTCCTCCTTGCCGTTGGGGCTGTAGGCAGGACGCACGCAGATCCAGTAACAGCCCTTACTGTCTCTCACCACATCGCCGAAGCGGTAGTAGGGTTCACCCTTGAAGTGTCCATTCTCGCCCATATCAGCGACAGAGACGAGTCGCAGTTGTTGCAACTGCGGCATCTGCTTCACATCCACATCGATGGTAGCAATGGTACCAGCACCACCCACGTTGAGCTGGAGAGTACCTACATCTTTCACCGTGTAGGTGTCGCTCATCGTAGTTGCAGGTAGGTCCTTACCCGTGAGGGAGTTGTAGCGAGCTACAGCCTCTGCGGCATTGTTCACAGCGATGGTGCGCACACGTGGCTGAGAGGCATCGAGCACCTTGCCCGCCTTAGGTTCGAAGGTGGCTGTCTTCCAGTTGTTGGGCAGCGAGTCGCATACCGACAGCTGGCTCACCAAACGGTAAAGAGCATCAGCTGCCTCGCTCTCTTTCTCATACGGATCCTGAGCGATTTCCTCTGGAGTACGCTCGTTGTTGTTATCATCGTTGTCGTCCTTACAGGAGGTGACGTTCATGCCGAGACCCATTACCAATGCGGTCATCAGCAAGTATTTCCAAGTTTTTTTCATATTTTTGTATATTTCCGTTATTCCGTTAATCTACGTTCGATAGCGTTATTCTGATTCTCCCATATATTCCATTGCCTTTTGGTATTCTCTATACACACCTCTTCTCTTTGATCACTGTCATCCCATTTGAGAGGATTTGTATAGGTATAGCTCATGGTCAGTCCGCTATAGGCGACGTTGTCGTTTTTTTCAGCATCGTCGCCCACATAGACCACCAAGGCCACGGGTGTCGTACCATCAGCCGTACAGCCTGCCTCGCTCTTGTAGAACTTACCGTTCTTAGCCAGAATCATTTTCGGCTCGGCCTGTTCCTTCGTGTACGATTAATTATTATCGTTATTATTATCGACGTTTTGCGTGTTCTGATAGGCGTTGAAGCGATGGACGGTCGTCACACCCGGGATAGAGTCGGTGGCAGAGGGATTGAATATCAAGTTCGACGAGAGCTGGTAGCCGGTCTTGTAGCGCACGACGAAAGCATCGAACACCAAATTAACGCGATCAAAGGCCGTTCCTCTGGTGGTGTAGTTCTTCGTTATATCAAAGCTATACTCCTCCATGTCGATCTCCTCCTCACTTGTATCATATTCCCCTTTGTAGAACCCGTTGGTATTGTTGTATTTGACGTATTTAATGATAAGGTTCTTGCCGCTGACGCTGCCCTTCCCGTAGATGAACCTTAGTAATTCCTTGAAGCGTTTCTTGAACGTCTGGACCTCGTCTGGCTCGTAACCAACGGGCATGACCTTCTCCCATATCTTGTTCTGGTCCCACAGTCTGGCCTGCTTCATCAGCGAGTCAACAGGCATGGCTGCCTCCTGCAGACCTCCGAGACCGGTTTTGTTACCACCGGCATCCTCGAAGTAGTTGCCTCCTCCTGCAGCCTCTTTGTAACCATCAGGATTGGCCAGGATGGCCAACAATTGAGCCAGGTATTGCATCTTCTCTATCTGTACACCCAGGTCAACGGGATATTTCTGCTCTTTGCATCCCTTTCTGGTATAGGTCTTGATGTTTTTGTCAATCACTTGGAACGACATCCAGTGGGTGTCTTCCTTACCGTTAGGACTGTAGGCAGGACGCACACAGATCCAGTAGCATCCCTTCTTGTCTCTCACCACATCGCCGAAGCGGTAGTAAGGCTCACCCTTGAAGTGTCCGTTCTCGCCCATATCAGCGACAGAGACGAGTCGCAGTTGTTGCAGCTGTGGTATCTGCTTCACATCCACATCGATGGTAGCAATGGTACCTGCACCGCCCACATTGAGCTGGAGAGTACCTACATCTTTCACCGTGTAGGTGTCGCTCATCGTTGTTACAGGCAGGTCCTTTCCCGTGAGTGAGTTGTAGCGAGCTACAGCCTCAGCAGCATTGTTCACCGCGATGGTACGCACACGAGGCTGAGACGCATCAAGTACCTTACCCGCTTTGGGTTCGAAGGTGGCTGTCTTCCAGTTGTTGGGCAGCGAGTCGCACACCGACAGCTGGCTCACCAGACGGTAGAGCGCATCAGCTGCCTCGCTCTCTTTCTCATACGGATCCTGAGCGATTTCCTCCGGGGTACGCTCGTTGTTGTTATCATCATCGTCATCCTTACATGAAGTGACGTTCATGCCGAGACCCATTACCAATGCGGCCATCAGCAAATAATTCCAAGTCTTTCTCATTATTATATATATTTATTAGTTATTGATTGTTTGTTTTGTCATTCTCTCATCGTCTTCACGTTGTCAATCCTTAAAGGCGCAAACCGGGCGGATACGGCAGGATTGGGTCTTACTTCTCTTCCCAAAGCCAATATTTTCTGCGTTCATGACCACAAACCAGGCTTCGTTGTCCTCCATTCTCTGAGTGGCAGTCCAGTAAACGCCATCAGGTACACCTAATCCGTTGATGGGATCATTGAGCTGCTGTACATAGGCTGCCCAGAACATATATTTGAACAGGTTATAGAAGCTAGGCTTGTAAAAAGTATTCTTTGTGTCGTAGAACGCATCGTCGGAGGAGCTGTTGTTCGGATATATCTCACGTCGGTGGTCAAGCAACGAGCGGAATGCCAGCGCCATCTCACCAAAGGTGGGCAGGTACCAATTGGATACCCGATTACTACTTACTGGATCTGATAGTTGATAATCGTCGACACTGCCGATAACGGGTAGGACGTTAGAGGCATTGGACAAGACCGAATTGGCCAGATGGCCTTCACGGTCGACGGAGTTGTATGGATCGGATAGGATGTCCTCTTCCTTATTGATGTCAACGATGCCGTCGCCAGCAATAAAGTCGGTGCTGTTAGCGAGCGACCACATCTTGAGGCCGGCCACGTCTTTCAACGTCATGACAAGTCCGCGAGCTTGTGGATCCCATCGGCTGTCGAGTGATCCAGGTTCGCCATGATAGATGACGATGCCCACAGGCTTGGTGCCGGCAATCTGGGCATCGAGGTAGGTACCGTAGAACTTTCCGTCCTTTCCGAGAATTTCGCCCAATTGTCCCGTACCGATGGTGTAGGTCACCTCTGGAGGCATGCTCTTGAGGTTCTCGTGGCTGGTATAGAAGGTGTAGACATCTTCGCAGCCATTCAGCTGCTTCTGCTCTCCGTAGCTCTTGCCAAGGTCCTTGCCTGTGGCGTGACGGATCACCCAACGGGGTGTTTCTTTATCTGTATTGTCGAAGAACTGCGAGAGGACTTTCCATTGATTCCAGTACTCACCACGCAGGTCGAACTCGTCCCATCCCTGCATGTTCACCTCTTTCTCCAAGCAATCCTCCTTCTTCATGTTTGTCCCGCTGTAGGTGTACTGCTTCAGTGTGAGGTCCCATGAAACCAATGTCTTCCAGCTATATCCCCAACAAATCAGGTTCAGTTTGTTATCTTCGATAATGGCTTTACGGACAATCTCCTCATCCACACCCATTACCTTTTTGAACAAATCGTTTTCCTCCCAATTCTTCATGACTTGTTTCCAGAACCCGATGTTGTGATACTGCAGGTTCTTGTACTTGAAGTCGTGGAAGAAGGGATCTTGGTCTTTTTTATCATTCGTGTCGATGTATGAGTACCACTGCACAGGGTTGAACATGGCATAGAGCATCTCGGCAAAGTTCTTCATGTGCTCGGTTTTTTCGCCCAGCTTAGTGGGTACGTACCATACCTTATCGCCTTTCTTACATTTCGCGATGTTCTTGTCGTCGAGTTTGTCCACGCATATCCAGTGAGAGTCCTGCTTCTTTTCGAGACCGAAGGCAGGGCGCACGCAAATCCAGTAGTGGCCATCCTTCATCACAACGTCGCCGAAGCGATACCAAGCACGGCCCTCGAAAGAACCGTTGGTGCCCATCTGCTCTCCGTCGCGGTAGACAATCTGCTGCAGGCGCGGCATCTGGGGTATGTTCACGTCGACGGTGGCATACGTCTGTCCGTCGTTTATTTTGTGCCAGGTCAGTGTGCCCACAGCATCGTTCTTCCACTCATAGTCGTTGGTGCTTTCGCTGATGCCTGCACCCGTCAGGTCATTGAAGCGCGTCACAGCCGTAGCCATGTTGTTCGTACCTACGATACGTACCAGCGCATTGCCCTCGTCGGGTTGGCCGATGGTGGGTTCGAAGGTCTGGTTCTTATATTCGTCGCCGATGTCATCGTTATTGGTGAGTTGACTCACCACGTTCCAGAATGTGTCGGCAGCCTCGCTGGCCTTGGCCATCTCTTCTGCCTTTTGTTCTTCACTCTGACTATTGTCGTCATCATCACTGCATGCCATCGCTCCGCTTAAGAGTATTATGACTATTGCTTGTATTCCCAAAAAACGTAGAGATTTCATTTCTGTCAGTAATTATTTAGTAATAATGATAGTTAGTTTATTGTATTAATTGGGGCAAAGATAATGAATTTTGGGTATTTGTACAACATTTTTCCCTATTTTTATCGTTTTGAGGTAAAAAAAACAGACAAAATACTAAAAAAAGGTGAAAAAATAGTTGGTTTTAAAAAAATAACGTATCTTTGCAACAACAAAAAAGGACAAATAATCTAATTATAAGAAATAATCGTATCATAAAAATAATTTAGAAAATGAACAAGAAAGTTTTCTGCTGGTTGCTAATGGCTGCAGTGGTGCTGGGCCTGAGCATGAACGTCACTTCGTGTAAGGACGATGATAATGACGAAGAACAAAATAACAATAGTGAGGAACGTAATCCGGATGCCAATCCGCTTGACACGGATGAAGCCGAGGTGGCTTGGCGTTGGCTTTGTGCATTGACCGATGCGGAGACCCTTGACGACAACTGGGACAAGAAGAGCTACGAACCCACCATTGGTGTAGCTTCGGAGAACAATGCCTACACCCGTATCGAGGTGGTTTCTAACCTTGATGAGGCCAAGACGAAGTTCGCAGCATTGGTCGACGTCAAAGACAGCCAATTAAACGGTGAGTACTCCTTCACTCAGGAAGGCGTGGGTAAGATGACATGGACGCCCGCCGCACCGGGATCTGATTACTTGGCTGAAGTGGTAGTTGACACGAAGCTGATTCCCCATCTTTCGAAGATTGTATATTGTACAGAAGATCAGGTGGGCTTGAACGGTATCTTCAGCACCAACGTGGATGGTACCGCCTATTACCGTCTGGGCGATGTGATCAAGGATCAGACAACAGGACAGTATTGGGTATGCGTCCGTCCATCGTTCATCCAAGGAGACAAGGGCACCAGCCATTGGATGTGTGTGTTCAACAGTGCGGTGGGCAATGACCTTCCTGACAAAAATATCAACACGGACTGGAACAACAAAGCGAAGTACAACAATCTCACGATCAAGCTCCCTACGAAGCTGAAGTACAGCCGCGAACACATGAACAATTTCACGAACCTGATTTATGCCCTTCTTGATCCCCAGGCGTATGCCAACAAGGTTGACACCACGAAGACTGTGCAAAAGAATGGCCTCGGTGGATTTGACTACACATATCATGGCATCAACTTCCTGACGGAGGTTGCTAGCATGTGGAACCAGACGTACGCTGATATGCAACAGAAAAACATCTGGCAGATTCTGTTCAACCGCACCTATCAGGAGATGAAAGAAATGACGACGATGACCTTGCTTTACAACGGCTACCATTGGCGCGTGGGCACTACAGGTACTGTCCATGAGTACAAAGCTCAGAAGGCTGACGGATTCCAGCGGAAGGCACCCGGCAGCGAAAGTGGCGACAAGGTTGTCTATCATTTCGGTACACAAGGATACGATATTACCCGTTATACCAGCAGTCCTCAGGCAGACAATGGAGTGGATGGCCCAACACAGTTTAATAATGGGGATTACCACTGGGTTGTAGCCTATGCCACGGGTGATCAGCTGATGAAGAATGGCAAGTACTCGCCCTATGAGGCCATCAACGGTTTCGATGATATATATCGTTTTAACGCGTATACAGTCACTCAGGCACATGATCCTGTAATGACCGAGGATTCACTGAATAATTTTATAAAGGAACAATATGCCCCGATGCGCGGTCCGTTCGACATGGGCGACATCCTTCTCGATGAAAGCGACAACACCAAATGGTTCTGCATCAAGGCTCCTATGGTAGTGGGGGGAACTGTCTATGGAGTTGACCGTCAGTTGATGTTTGCCAGCTTCGATGACATCACCGCCACTGCCGACAAGAAGTCAGCTACCAACGTGATTAATGAAGAGGATGTCGTTCGTATTGCCCTGCAGATGGCTGCCTTCTACTCTCTTTATACCAACCAAACTAGCGAAGACACCCGTGAAAAATTGCGTACCGATTTCCGCAATGCAACGGGCTTGGACTTCGAGAAATCTTTCATAGAACGCGACACGACATTGGTTTTCGATAAGGGGAATGTATCTAGCAAAGCATCGTCCCTCTTCTTCAATCTGGCTTATAACGACGGTAATCCCGAGCATCAGGCAATTATGCGTGTGGTTCTCGACGCCACCTTCTTGGGCAACAATCGCTATAACCCAGACCCCGTGTGGCACCTGCGCCTGTACAAACACTACGTTTCATACGACCCTGACCGAGCAACCACCGGAGCGGAAAATACGCTTATGGAAAAAGAAGGATGGACGAAGTGGCAGATGCCTTGGGTCAAAACCGACAAGCAGATGCTGCTGCAAGACGTGGCCGACCAAAACGTGGTCAACACTTATGCTGCCCAAGATAAGTGGGTTACTCTGCCGTTGACACGTACAAACGGTGAAAGAATGCCGATACGTACAACCACGGACCAGGCTGGTCTGAAAGTTACCAACTATTTTGCCAGTTTCGACCGTCCCTTCAGCAATGCTTCCATGTACAACGAGCCTGTGCTCTTCATACGCATCATGACCATGCCTTACGAGCATGGAAAAGATCACCACATCACCCCTGAAGGTCATAGGTTGAGCATGATGAATCCTATGAATACAGACACAGACCCATCGAAACGCAAGCAGCTCAACAACGCATGGATTACTTTTTACAACAATACTTGCGAAGACCATGTCCATGTGGATGATCAGGTTTATCCGCTCCCTACATTCGATAGTCCTGACTATAAGTAAGCATTGATGAAATGCATCATGAATAAGAAAACGAATCAATGGATACTGATGGCCGCAGTCATATGCGGCCTCAGTTTTTGTCTTGCTGCCTGTTCGGGCGACGACCATGAACAACAGCCCGTGAATAATCAGCCCGTGAATAACAAACCCAGTGACGACACGCCTGAGGCCATAGATATAGACAGTGAACTGAACCGCCTGCTGACCGAGAACAATGGTGAAGAGGATTCTGTCTATTTCTTCCTTGAAGAGGCGCAGAAGCAAGGCAACTGGCTCTCGGGCGAGTATTGCACCTGTCGCTACAGTTACCTGTCGACCACTGCCGACGGGCAACCCGTGTGGCTCACCGGTCGCATGGCCTGGCCAAAGAACGGTAAGGCCAGCTACATTGTAGGTGGATGCCACGTCACGATGACAGATAACCTAGGTTGCCCATCGGTGAGCACCTCGTTGACCAGCGATTGCGGTATCACCTGCATGTTCTTTGCATCAAACGCCCTCGTTGTCTTCCCCGATTATGAGGGTTACGGAGCGACCATGAAACGTGCTCATCCCTACTTGTACCAGGAGGCCACTGCACGACAGGTAATCGACGGCATCGTGGCCGCCCGCAAACAGTTCCTGGAGCAGCGTGGCGGTGAACTGAAGAACGACTACAAGACCATTCTCGTAGGATATTCTCAGGGAGGTTCCGTGGCCATGGCCACACAGAAGTACTTGGAACAGGGTATCGATGGGAAGGCGCCGCTGGCCGACGACCTGCATTTAGCTGGCTCCGTCTGCGGTGATGGTCCCTACGACCCAGTGGCCACCCTGCAGCAATATATCAGCATAAACCGCCTCTACATGCCAGTAGTGGCACCGCTCATCATCAAGGGCATGTGCGATGCCAACCCATACGTGGCAGGACGCTATCACATTGATGACTATCTCTGTGCCGACTTTCTCAATTCAGGTATCGCTGACTGGATCAGCAACAAGTCCGTTGATACCGACGTGATTCAGAATCAACTCTGTAAATATTCTGCCGACCACTCTACCGGTACTCACAAGTACACCGTAGGAGCCGACGACTCACTATTTGTGATGTATTGTTTTGCAAGGGAGAATACCGGATGGCTTAACTACGAGGAGCGCGGTTTCCAGCCCATCACTGCCGAAAATAACCAGCGATACACATGGCGTGAAGGCAACGGCGACCGCTATGCAACCGCCGGTGCGGTGTTGCGTCCCGATGTGCGAGCTTATTTTAGTACGGCCAATTCACTGAATGCTTCTTCGTCGGATGCGATGGACGCCATCTATCAGGCACTCGAAATGAACAACCTCACCACTGGTTGGCAGCCACAGCACCCCATGATTGTATTCCACTCAAAGTATGACGAAGTAGTGCCTTTTGTCAATTACGAACGTGCACGCGCAGCCTTCACCAGCCCTCACTTCCACGGCATTACCTACGACACCAACGTGCAGACTCATGTGAGCGTGGGCAAGACCTTCTTCACGCTCTACCTTTCTTCCTATGTGCTGAGTATTCGCAACGGAGAGGCTGACAAAATGCCACGAGAGAAAGAAATAACAGGCACTTGGTAGGCTTTTTGACAGCCCTACATATCTCTAAAGTGTTTCCTAAAATGCCACCATGGGTATCACGACATAGTGTTGTGTCTTGTCGTTATAGTTGTCGAAACTAATGCCGTCGTTCATGAACGAAATCATCCAGACTTTCCTGTCGTTAGATTCGGTGGATGTCCACATCCAGTTGACGTCAGGTATTTCGTGAGAATAGATATCTGCCTTTTGGAGTATGTCATCCAACATCTTTGCTGCATCGAAGTCCGTGCCATAGCCAGGGATTGTGAACTGGCCGTATTCCCATTGTGCGCCAAACAGTCCTTTGACCATCAGTATCCACTGGCCTGCTGAAGGTAGGAACCAATCGCTGAAACCTTCGCCCAACTTCGGGGTGAAGTTCGCACATTGTTCGGCTGCGGGGTGGTTATGGCCGTCTGCAGTCAGTTTCTTGGTCATTTGGATACCGTTCAGACAGTTGACAAGATGAGCCTTGAAGAGCGGGTCAATTGCTTCGGTACAGACATGGTAGTCACTGCCTTTCATCCATTGGACTGTACCTGAGCTGGAACCGCTGGCATTACGCAGTGAGATGGCAAGACCGCGGTAGTTGGTACCTTGCTCTACGGAACCTTTTTCGCCAACGTAGACTACCAGTGCCACGGGATCGGTGGCTTTGGTGTGGAATTTCTCGTCTAAGCCAATAAAGCAGCCAGGTTGCGGTTCCTCCAGCACATCGGAATAGGGCTGTGGGGTTATCTCAGGTGCTACGTCGAGGTTGGTACAGTAGTTCACGTGGCTGTAGTAGCGATACTCGTCCACGACACCTTTCAGCTGTTTATCGACAGGTGCCTTTCTGTCGGAAGCAAGCTCCCTGCCGGTGGCATGACGTACAGTCCAGCGCAACTTCTGGTCATTAAAGAATTCACAATAGTTTCCGATGGCCTTTCCCATCACACGACAGTCGATGTAAATGTTCTCTATGTGATTAGTCCTTTCATTATAGCTGGCTTTGTGTAGGTTTTGTTCCTCCTTGTCGCTACCGTTCGTGTAGCTGGCTTCGAAGAGGGTGCAATTCCACGACAGGCCACTCCACCAAGAGTGCCCCTTATAGAGTAGGTTCACACCATGCTCATTGATGTTGGCTGCCAGTTCGTCGAAGGATAGGTTGAAAGCATGTTCGGCTACATGATGGTTCTTCCAGGCCTGCTGTACATTTTGCCAAAAATACTGGTTGTGGTAATCGAGGCGTTTCAGCGTGAAATTTTCGAAGATAGGCATTCCGCTGTATCCCCACAGCCTTCCGTCGGTATGATATTTCAAGGCATTCATCCACCACGTATCAGGGTTGATGATGGCCCAGAGCATCTCGGCCAGGTTCTGCATATTCACCTTGTCATTGCCAATTAATTGTGGTACAAACCATGAGGGAATCTCATTGGGGTATTTGTAGACATTCTTGTCAGGTAAGTCGTTCAGGCAAACCCAGTGACTATCTTCCTTGCCTTCCAGACCGAAGGCAGGTCTTACGCAAATCCAGTATTCCTTCAAACCATCGGCATTCAGGCAACTCACCATGTCGCCGAAGCGGTAATAGGCACGGGTTCTGAAACTACCGTTTTCGCCCTCCCGACTTGCGCGGAAGATGATTTTCTGGAGTTTCGGTATCTGCTTGATGTGGATGTCTACGGTAGCCCACTCATCGGCGGTGCCTCCACGGGTATAGGTCAGCGTGCCGATATCCGGGTCGGTGAAGGTGTAAGAGGGGGTGTTCTCGTTGATGGTGTCATTGCCTACGATGTTGGCGAAACGTTTGGCGGCAGTGCCCATGTCGTTGATGGCCACGATGCGTGTCAGTGGGTTTGTCTCGTCAGGTAAACCGATGGTAGGTTCGAAAGTCTTGTCTTCATAGTCAGGAGTGATGTCAGCGGCAGCCACCAATTGTCCCACAACATCCCAATATCTGGAAGTCTTCTCTCGTATCTCCTGCTGCCTTTGTTCTTCTCTCTTTAGGTCGTCATCAGTGTCCTTACATGATATGATGCTCAAATGAAAGCCCACAACCAGTGTGGTCATCAGCAATAGCTTTATGAAGTGATTATCCATATAGGTTGGTCTTTTTGTTGCAAAGATAATCATTTATTTGTGAATTTACCTATATTTTCCTTAAAAAATTTGCTAATAAAATTAAAATGAATTATCTTTGTAACCAAATTACTAAAAAATATATGCTTACGACTAACTATACAACATCATTCAATTTTAAGATTGTCCAAAGGATGCTGATCATCCTGATGGTGTTAGGACTTGGCATATGCCTTACTTTTTGTAGTAAGGATGATGATGAAAACAAAGAAGAACAGCAGCTGCCGGAAGTAAATCAGAGTGCGACCCAGCAGGTGATGGTATTGTTCGCCCCCGGAGAGTTGGGAGACAACGGATTTGCCGACAATGTCTTGAAAGGTGTTGTCAAAACTCAGCAAGCGAATAAAGATAGTCTGAACTTACAGTTCATCTCGCTTTTTGACCTCAGTGATACACAAGATGCCCTGCAGAATTGGGCGAAGCCACAACAGGATTCTGCCAACAAAAATACTTATAAACGACGTTTGCTGGTGATAGCTAATCCCATCATGGTGAGATGTCTGGATGTCATCAAGGACGATTTGAGCACTATCGACGAGGTGCTGCTCTTGAAAGTCAATGAGGATGACGTGAAACAAGTTGCAGAAACCTATGGATTGGGCAACCGTGTCCATGGCCTGAATATCTCGGCAGCGAAGAGCGCACGCGATTTCTACCGAGTGCTCTTGGAGTACGCTTACTGGACTCCCTACGTGTTAGGTAGACCGGTAACTTATGACACGATTCCTGTTTACCGTTTGCATAGCGAAAACCAGTTGATTTACCGTGACAGTCTCATTGAGACGCTGACAGAATTACTTCCATCTACCACATTCAACTTTCGTGTACTATCAGAAGACTTAAAGGGAGGTGGCCAAAGTCAGGAAAAGCTCAACGAGATATATTCATTGGAAAATACTTTAGCTTTTCAAGGGGATGCTTGGGAGGCTGCATTCTTATGTGGTAGGTCTTATGACTTTGCCATCGTCGATCTGGGTGTATTTAATTCCGGTTGGGATTATTGCCTGCAAGGTGAGAGCTATTCGGATGCCTTTATCTCGCTGATTCTCGATGCCGAGTCCGAATCCCCCTTCGCCAACCGTTGGACGATTCAGCGTGCTTTCGATGTGGCACTTTACAACTGGATTAACGATTGGATGCAGCAGGCCATCGGTGACATGCCCCGAATGACGCAATACAGCAATGGAGAACTCTGTTCAGGGAATTTGCCAGACTTTGGTTTTTAGACAACAGGGATTTAGATGAAGAAAGGAATATGACAGGCAATATAAAAATATCGATAACCGTATTGGTGCTGCTATTGGCAGGGATGATGCTGACAGGCTGCCATGACGACGACCAGGACAACTCTACCATACAGCAGACAGAGGTGGTGACGCTTAATGTTGACGTGGTGTTGCCGGCCGATATCCTCAAACAGTGGCAGTCCACGATTGACTGGGCACAGGAGAACATCGCCAATGCCCAGCGTCAATTGCCTCGTCAGGTGAAGCTGAACCTGCGCTACCATGACGAAGATACCGAGGATATGGAAGCCCTTTCCAGACGGCTCGTCGGACTGACTGGTGCGGACTCCTGCCATGCCATCATCGGACCATACCGTTCCGAAAACGCCCAAGTATGCCTGGCTCATGCAGCCAAGACACGGTTGCCTGTGGTGATGCCAACCTGCTCCAGTGCCGAGTTACAACGCATTTATGCCAAGAGCACATACGCCTGGTTTTTTACAGAGAGCGACATCACTCAATGCGAAATCATGCTTGCGACGGCCTCGGCCAGCGAAGACACCGACGTGGTCCTCGTCTATAGCGACGATTCCTATGGTCGCTCTTTCTACGATTGGTTTGCCTATTTTGCCGCTGAGTATAATCTCAATATTGTCGGCGAGGGTTTCACCACTTTTAAGAGCGGTGACGACCTGAATGACTTTCTTGACAACATCAGGAAGGAGGCCAACGGAAAATACGTGAGGGTCTGCGTGGCATTGGGCAAGGCAGAAGATTATCAAGAAGTAGACCGACAACTATGGGAGAACAAGTACTCGGAAAAGAACCTCTTTGACAAGGTGAGTTTCCTTCCTATCTATGCCGGTACATCGCTTGACGCACATTTCATCGATATGTGGAATCCCCGTACAAGTTCGTTCAAACTCGGTATCAGTCCTTATGGTTCTGTGAACTATGGGTTCCCGCAAGTTTATAATGGGCGTTTCGGCCACATGCCCATCAATGGTGATGCACAGATTTACGACGCTCTGACCACCCTCGCTCTCAGTGCCGCCTACCAGATGGCAAGCCCCGACAAATGTCTTATTGACGGCAAGCCGGTTGAATATCATGAAAAGCCATATACATTAGGGGTCACCGACTACATGCGCTCTGTCGTCGCTTCAGAAACGGGGCTTGATACTTACTGGGATGAATCAGGCTTAACGATAGCCTTCAATGAGTTGTACCATGGACGTAGTGTTAACGTGTCAGGAGCCACGGGCAACCTGTACTTCGACCAGGAAACCCATACGAAGATTCTGAACACTACCTATATGGAATGGATGCTCAATACCAGCTGGGACGAGTTCGCAAACGGCTTTGAACGAGTGATCCCCGTCATATACCTCTCCACCTTAGGTTCCACAGACGATGCATCTACCACCTTGCTTTGGCTGCAGGAGAAGATGTGGGAACAGCAATTCGAAAATGTCAGTTACCACCGCCAGTATCCAGCTATCACAGACCGCTGGGCCGTGGTTATCAGCCCGTCGACGACTTGGAATAACTATCGCCATCAGGCCGATGCCTTTGCCATGTACCAGCTGCTGAAGCGTCACGGCTATGATGATGACCATATCGTGCTGATCGTAGAGGACAACCTTGCCGACAGCGAGCGTAACAAGGCTTTCCCAGGCCAGATATTCGTTCAGCGCAGTGATGATATTGATAACGATGACGTACGCAAGGGAGCTATTGTGGACTACCATTTCAGCGACCTGACCCCTGACGATATCGGCGATATCTTACTTGGAAATGAGTCGGAACGTTTGCCGCAGGTTATCCACTCGACGGCTACCAGCAATGTGTTCTTCTTCTGGAGTGGACACGGAGGCAGTCGCGAAGGTCCGCTTTGGGGTGACGAGGATTCCCGAACATACTTCGGCACCACACGTATCCATGATATTGTTGAGGGATTGTCCCAGAAAAACGGCTACCGCCGCATGATTTTCGCTATCGAAACCTGCTACGGCGGCAAATGGGGTGAGGCGCTCAGTGGCTTTGATGACCTGCTTGTGCTTACCGCTGCCAATCCTCACGAGACATCGAAAGCCGATGTGTACGACAGGCAACTTGGTGTTTACCTCTCGAATGCCTTTGCACGTACCTTCCGCCTTGATATTGAACAAATGCCCGACATCAGCCTCTATTCGCTCTATAAGGATTTGGCGCGTACTACCACAGGCTCACATGTCACCCTTTACAACCATGCTCGCTACGGCTCTGTCTATACAGAGACGATGAAAGAATATTTTCCGAAATGACCATATGAATGATATAACGAACTTTATAATAACTAACTTTATCTATGTTTATGAAACAGAAATTGTATTTAGCGCTGATGGCCGCACTCATGCTGGGCCTCAGCATGAACGTCACCTCATGTAAGGATGACAACGATGATAACAACAACGAGCGTACCCCAGAGGAAATAGCTCAGGATCCGTATGAGAAAGAAAGCGAGGCCGCTGATGCGCTCTACCGCTTGGTGAGCCAGCTGTCAGTATGCGACTCGCTGCCCAACAACTGGAAGACAGCTACCTTCGAACCCAAGGCAGGCAAGGTGCTCGACCAGTCACAACCACGTGTACGCACCATCTCTGTGAACAATGCCGCAGAGGCTGTAGCCCGATACAACTCGCTCACCGGCAAGGAACTGCCTGAAACTACAATGAGCGACACCTACAAGGTGGAAGGCGTGGGCACACTTCAGCTCAACGTGGGCGGTGCAGGTACCATTGCCACCATTGACGTGGACGTGAAGCAGATGCCACAACTCGCACAGCTGCGACTTGTCTCTGTCGCTGATATGGGCGAGAATGGACACTTCAAGGGCGACCCCTACTACAGCTTCGGCGACGTGGTGAGGGATAACGATGGGTGTTACTGGATCTGCGTGCGTCCTGCCTACAGCCCTAACGGCAAGGAGGACACACACTGGATGTCTTTCCAATCGACTAACAAAAACATCAAGACCTACACCAAGAAGGGATACCAACCGCAGAAATATCCTGTTGACCTGGGTGTACAGAAGGAGAAGATGCAGTACCTGGCACAGTTGTTGGCTATCTTGGCTAATCCTAATGGTTACAAGGAGGCTGCAAAAGAGGGTAACTACTTCAACGGTACCGGTCTCGGAGGTTTGCTGGAGGAAGCCATGCCTGTTGACGATCTGGTGAAACAGGCCAGACTATGGGACCAGTACAAGGTATGGGAGAAGATTATGCCTGTTGGTATTGCAAAAGATGAAGCCAAATTCTTTAAGATGCGTTTCATGAGCAATCTGGACTTTATCTACGAGAAGGGCAGCACCAGCGGCAAGAACCTTACCATCAAATTCGTCAAATACACAGGTTACAGCACATTCTACAAGAACGAGCCGGAGTACTCAAAGGCGGTTGTCAACATGCAGGATGAAGCCTTTGATATCACAGAGAGCTTCACCACCAAAGGTTTGAACAATTTTGATAATAATTTACCCAATGCCTGCGTCGTGCGCTATAAGACGGGCTACCAGCTCTCGTCGAACTTGTTGTTCAACCCCTCAGCCACCGACTCCATCCCGGGTGTGACTACTATCCATCGCTTTAACGACAGAAAGGACGCCGTTGGCTACACGACGGAAGATGCCAAGCCGAAGATGATTATGGCCAAGGACGGTTACTTCTACAAGACCGAGGAGGCCTGTGATAGAGCAGGTTCCGAACCCGTGGCATTGGTGGTCTATGTGGGCAACGATGCTGATGCCAGCGGCGACTATCACGGACTGGCCATGAGCTATCGCGAAGCCAAAAAAGATAACGACATATTATTTCAATGGGCTGAGAGTGATGCACAAAAAGAGTTATGCATAAAGGATACCCTCTCCGTTAGTAAATACTGGAATCTCCAGAAAGACGGCATCACACGTACAAAGAAACTGTGTGAAGACGGTCACGACCATCCAGCCGCAAAGATGGCATCGGAGTTCAAAGTAGATGGCTTCGATCCTGCTTCCTACGGCTTCTCGGGCTGGTTCCTGCCCGCTGCGGGACAGATGTTGATGGCTGTCAAGGGACTTGACGGAACATACACTTATTATAATATGTCTGATCAGTGGTATTGCGACTTATATAACGTGGAGGAAGATTTAAAGAATGCGGGAATTACCACCTTCTATTTCAATTCCAGCTGTTGGACAAGTACAGAATTAACATCTTATGGCAATGTACCCGCAGTCTATTTCAATTTCACCCATAATATGTTTGAACAATCTGGTTTGAAGGTTAAGACCAAAACGGATGAAGATTTTGTGCGTCCTTTCATAGCTTTCTGAAAAGGGAATGTCGTAATGTCGTCATAACATGATAACGTAATAACGAAAAAATACATGAATAAAACTTGGAAATGGTTTCTGATGGCTGCAGTGGTAGTAGGTCTCGGTCTGAGCGTCACCTCCTGCAAGGATGACAACGATGACAACGGACGTACTCCAGAGGAAATCGCTCAGGATCCTTATGAAAAAGAAAGCGAGGCAGCTGATGCCCTCTACCGTCTGGTGAGCCAGCTGTCGATATGCGACTCGCTGCCCAACGACTGGAAGACAGCTACCTTCGAACCTAAGGCGGGTAAGGTGCTTGATGCTTCTCAGCCTCGTGTGCGCACCATCGCTGTGAACAATGCTGCAGAGGCTGTAGCTCGCTACAACTCCCTCACCGGAAAGGATCTGTCTGCAACCACTACTACAGACACCTACAAGGTGGAAGGCGTAGGCACGCTGACACTCAACGTGGGCGGTGCAGGTACCATTGCCACCATCGACGTGGATGTGAAGCAGATGCCACAGCTCGCACAACTGCGACTGGTCTCTGCTGCCGATATGGGCGAGAATGGACACTTCAGGGGTGAGCCTTACTACAACTTCGGCGACGTGGTGAGAGACGAGGATGGGTGCTACTGGATCTGTGTACGTCCAGCCTACAGCCCCAACGGCAAGGAGGACACTCACTGGATGTCGTTCCAGCTGATTGACAAGAACATCAAGACCTACACCAAGAAGGGGTGCGAACAGCAGGTATATCCAGTTGACCTGGGTGTACAGAAGGAGAAGATGCAGTATCTGGCTCAGTTGATGGCTATCTTGGCCAATCCTGATGACTACGAGGAGGCCGCTGGAGAGGGCAACTACTTTGGCGGTATCGGTCTCGGTGGTCTGCAGGAGGCCGCCATGCCTGTTGACTCGCTGGTGCGCCAAGCCAAACTGTGGGAACGGAACAATGTATGGGAGAAAATCATGCCTGTTGGCATTGAAAAAAATGAGAATGGAGTCAAGGACTTCAAGGATCGCTTCCGGGAGGATGTGACCTTCATCTACGAAAAGGGTAGCGTCAGCGGCTCGAACCTCACCATCAGAACCGTCCAATACACAGGTTCCGGCACATTCTACAGGAACGAGCCTGACTACGAAAAGGTGGTTGTCGACTTGAAGACCATCTCCTTCCTCATTACTAATAGATACACCGCCAATGGAACATGTGGCGATGAGAACTATCCTGTGCCCGATGCTTTCGTTGTGCGCTACAAGAACGGCTACCAACTCTCATCGAACTGGGTGTTCAGCCCCTCTGCCACCGACTCCATCCCTGGTGTAACGACGGTCCATCGCTTCAACGCTTGTCAGGACATTCAATTTGCCGATATGAAATCGTACACAAGTAAACAGGCTCGGCCGAAAATGATTATGGCAAAGAACGGCCTGTTCTACAAGAGCGAGGCTGCCTGTACGGCTGATGGTACGACACCCGTGGCCCTGGTGGTCTATGTGGGCGACAGTGTTGAAGCCAGCGGCAAATATCGTGGACTGGCTATGAGCTATACCCAAGAGTCTGCGGGGGAATGGGATAAGGAAGCACAAAGAAATAATGTGTGTATAGAGAATACCAGCGAGGATAAGCAAACCTGGGAGAAGCAGAATGACGGTGTCAGTCGTACAGAAAAACTATATAAAGACGGCCACAGCCATCCTGCTGCCAAGGCTGCCTGGGAGTACGAAGTAAAGGGCTTCGATCCCGCTGCATACGGCTTTTCACCTTGGTTCCTTCCCACCGCAGGGCAGGCAATCATGGCCGTTAGGGGGCTTGGTGGAAAAGCAGAATATAATATAACCAAAAAGAAATGGGACTGCACTATAAACACTAAACTGGCCGAAGATCTGGATGATGTCGGCATAGATTCCTTCGATGTCGAATTTGATTGTTGGACAAGTACAGAATTTGGTGTGCTGCAGGCTGTCTATTTTCAATATAGGGGAGCATATGATTTTTCTATTGGCACTTACCTAAGAGACTTTGAATTTGAAGTTCGTCCATTCATTGCATTCTAATAGCGAAATATAGTAATAACGGAATTATCGGAATGTCGTAATAACGTTATAACGTAATAACGAATAAAAACTATGAAGAGAACTTGGAAATATTTGCTGATGGCGGCACTGGTAGTGGGCCTCGGCATGAACGTCACTTCCTGTAAGGATGACAACGATGATAATAACAACGGGCGTACTCCAGAAGAAATCGCTCAGGACCCGTATGAGAAAGAGAGCGAGGCAGCCGATGCCCTCTACCGTTTGGTAAGCCAGCTGTCGGTGTGCGACTCTTTACCCAACAACTGGAAGAACGCCACCTTCGAACCCAAGGCAGGCAAGGTGCTCGATGCGTCGCAACCTCGTGTGCGCACCATCGCTGTGAACAATGCCGCAGAGGCTGTAGCACGCTACAACTCGCTCACGGGCAAGGAACTGCCTGCAACCACTATCACAGATACCTACAAGGTGGAAGGTGTAGGTACATTGCAGCTCAATGTGGGCGGTGCAGGTACCATTGCCACCATCGACGTGGATGTGAAGCAGATGCCACAACTGCAGCAATTGCGACTGGTCTCTGCAGCCGACATGGGTGAGAACGGCTCGTTCAAGGGCGAACCCTACTACAGCTTCGGTGATGTGGTGATGGACAAGGACAGCTGCTACTGGATCTGCGTGCGTCCAGCCTACAGCCCTAACGGCAAAGAGGACACCCACTGGATGTCGTTCCACCTGACTAGAAACAACATCAAGACCTACAACAAGAAGGGCTGCTGGCTGCAGACATACCCAGTTGACCTGGGTGTACAGAAGGAGAAGATGCAGTACCTGGCACAGCTCCTAGCCGTCTTGGCCGATTCCAAAGGATACAAGGATGAAGCCAACCTGTGGTGGGATGACGACAAAATCGGCTTCGGAGGTTTGCAGAAGGCAGCGATGCCTGTTGACTCGATGGTGAAGCAGGCCAAACTGTGGCAGCTGTACAATGTATGGGAGAAGATTATGCCTGTTGGTTTCAAGCCAAACGAGGTAGAGACGTTCAAGGATCGCTTCGTGGATGGTGATGATATGGTCTTCATCTACGAGAAGGGTAGCGTCAGCGGTACAAACCTCACCATCAGAACCGTCAAATACAAAGAAGTCGAGTCATTCTTCACGGAAGAGCTGACCTATGAAAAGGTGGTTGTCGACATGAAGGAAATTGTCTTCGACGTGACGCAAAGCTACAGCACCAAGGGTACACGCGGTAATCGGAACTGTCCCGTGCCCGATGCCTTCGTCGTGCGCTACAAGACTGGCTACCAGCTCTCGTCGAACTTGTTTTTCAACCCTTCTGCCACCGATCCTATCCCTGGCGTGACGACTGTCCATCGCTTTAACGACCACAAAAATGAACAGCTCGATTTAGACGACGATGATGACGATGACGATGATGACAATGACCTCAAATCTTACACAAAAGACCAAGCCGAGCCGAGAATGATTATGGCCAAGAACGGCAAGTTCTACAAAAGCGAGGCAGCCTGTGAGGCTGATGGTACAGGACCTGTGGCTTTGGTGGTGTATGTGGGCAACGATGCTGATACCACCAGCGGTGACTATCGCGGACTGGCTATGAGCTATACCAAAACGGAGAATATGCAATGGGATGAGGACGCTTTCAGAAATAAGGTGTGTATAGGGAATACCAACAACGATAAGAGCGCCTGGGATCTGCATAAAGATGGCATCAGTCGCACGAAAAAACTGTATGAAGATGGTCACAACCATCCTGCCGCCAAGGCTGCCTGGGAGTTCAAGGTAGAGGGCTTCGATCCCGCTTCCCACGGTTTCTCGAACTGGTTCCTGCCCACCGCAGGGCAGGTGATGATGGCCGTCAAGGGGCTTGGCGGAGCAGTACAATATAATAAAGACTGGTTCTGCTTTTTTGGCAATAATCTGGACGAAGAGTTAGAGAATGCCGGCATAGAATCCTTCGATCTCAATTTTAATTGTTGGACAAGTACAGAATATAATCAGAATTCTGCTGTCCATGTTCTGTGTGATGATGAGCACGAAGTTAATTTATTCCCGAAGATGAAGGACGATAAACTTGATGTACGCCCATTCATTGCATTCTAACATGGAAATCACGGAATTACGGAATCACGGAATATAACGAGATTAGATGAAAAAAACTTGGAAATGGTTGCTGATGGCTGCAGTGGTGCTGGGCTTGAGCATGAACGTCACCTCCTGTAAGGATGACAACCTTGACAACGGACGTACCCCTGAGGAAATTGCACAAGACCCGTATGAGAAAGAGAGCGAAGCAGCCGATGCACTCTACTGTTTGGTGAGCCAGTTGTCAATATGTGACTCGCTGCCTAACAATTGGAAGACTGCTACCTTCGAACCCAAGGCGGGTAAGGTGCTCGATGCGTCGCAACCTCATGTGCGCACCATCGCTGTGAACAATGCCGCCGAGGCCGTGGCCCGCTACAACTCCCTTACCGGTAAGGACCTGCCTGCAACCACCATCACAGACACCTACAAGGTCGATGGTGTGGGCACACTGCAGCTCAACGTGGGTGGTGCCGGTACTATTGCTACCATCGACGTGGATGTGAAGCAGATGCCACAACTCGCACAGCTGCGATTCGTCTCTGTCGCCGATATGGGCGAGAATGGACACTTCAAGGGCGAACCTTACTACCGCTTCGGCGATGTGGTGAGAGACAATGATGGGTGCTACTGGATTTGTGTGCGTCCTGCCTACAGCCCTAACGGCAAAGAGGACACCCACTGGATGTCGTTTCAGCTGACTGACAAAAACATTAAGACCTACACCAAGAAGGGTTGCCAATCGCAGAAGTATCCTGTTGACCTGGGTGTGCAGAAGGAGAAGATGCAGTACCTGGCTCAGCTGATGGCAATCCTGGCCAATCCTGATGGTTACAAAGAGGCTGCCGGAGAGGGCAACTACTTTGGTGGTACTGGTCTCGGAGGTCTGCAGGAGGCAGCCATGCCTGTTGACTCGCTAGTGAAGCAGGCCAAACTATGGAAGATGTATAAAGTATGGGAGAAAATCATGCCTGTTGGTTACAAGCCAGAGGAGGTCCAGACGTTCAAGGATCGCTTCAAGAAGAATGTGCTCTTCATTTATGAGAAAGGCAGCACCAGCGGCACGAACCTCACCATCAGAGTTGCTCTATACCAAAATGCCAACACTTTCTACACGGTAGATCCTATGTGCGAAAAGTTGCCTGTCGACATGAGGGAAATCGCCTTCGACGTGACGAATAGCTACAGCACCAAGGGTAAGCGCACCAATGAAAACAATCCTATACCCGATGCTTTCGTGGTGCGCTACAAGAGCGGCTACCAACTCTCGTCGAACTTGTTGTTCAACCCCTCAGCTACCGACTCTATCCCAGGTGTGACGACAGTCCATCGCTTCAGCGCCTGGAAGGGTAATGATGGTGCAGAAGGTCTAGTGAGCATGGCCGACATGCAGTTGGGCGACCTTATCTGCCAATGGTGCGACGTGCAGGCTGACGAGCTGACCGGCTCTGTCTGGCGCACAAAGACCTACGAAGTAACCGAGGGTGTAGTGACCGACGCCAGTATTCCTACGGAGCGCTGTGTTCAGGTGGGTACGCTGGCAGAGGCTGACGCTTATGCCGCCCATGCGCTGAACGGTCTTGGTATCAGTAACAACAACCCCAATGGTTTCAGCTTCAGTGATGCTCAGGTGGGTACGGTGAGCTATCATCACGGCGGCTCGGACGGCAATACGCTGGCCACCATCGATGTGAACGTCAAGCAATTGCCGGGCCTGACCCGCATGCTGCTGGTGAAAACGCTGCCCGAGAATGCAGGAAGTGATCCCTTCTACCGTGCGGGCGATATTATCTGCTATGAGAGGAAGGGTGAGCCGAGGTACGCTGTCTGCGTCAGCGAGCACACCAAGAACCAGAAGGCCTTGTTTGTCACCATGAACGACCAGAGCCAGCACAAGACGGGCACCTTTGACTGGCCCGGGATAGGGCAGGACACCGTCTATAGCGACCGCATGGCATCGTCGCAGGCCCTCTACCTGTGGCTCAAGAATATTGTGCTCAACGAAAACAAGCTGGAGGCCATCCGCAAATACATGACTGAAGAATACCGTGCTGACGAAGAGATGATCAACCAAGTGGTGCCCGCTACAGAAGCTCATCGACACATGTTACTGTATAACATCACTAATGTAGAGATGCTCATGACCGATGTTATGGAGAAACCAGACGTTATTAGAACTAGCGACAATACGCTTGTCGGTGTTGGGGGTAGCTCTGCGGTTGCCACCTCAAAGTACTTTTGGATGTATAAAGATCAAGAGGAGACTGAGATGATCAGTGCGCCGCGTGGCATGTTGCTGACAAACAAGCTTAGGTGGAGCGAGCACACCGACAAAAACTGGGACCATTGGGTGCCCTTTATATACCTTATGCCAGATGAAGGTTATGCTCTAGACGAAGAAATACTGAACAGAATGGTCCCATTAACTTCTCTGAGTCCCTCCCATTTCAAATGGGAAACCCTTGGCACTGTAGAACTGACCAAGAAATTGAATGAAAATGGTCTTTTGATTTCATCTGTCAGCCCTAATGTTTACCGTGTGTTTTTATTAGCTACTTACTGGCAGCACGATTTCGTAGATATCATGCGAATCGAAAAAAAGATTCTGTTCAACTACACCAAGGACCTGCGAAATCATCCTGATAGTTATTATCGGAATAATATGCAAGCAGACGATCCTCAATGCCTCTGGAAATGCTTCGCCATCACGAGCAGTGAAATCTCTTTCACTGACAGGGGTGTGGAGAAGAAAGGCTACACCACTATCTATAGGGATAGGGAGAACTAAACCAAGCTGCTTATCATGCAAAAACAATCATAAAACGATATTTGATAGAACGTACATAAAACAAAGATATATGGCAAAGAATCTAGGTTTAGAAATACGAGGAAAGCTAGGGGATAAGATTTATACTTCCTATCTGGGACGTCCGTATGTTCGGAGGATGCCAGACTCGATAGCGAACCCTAGAACAGAGGCTCAGCAGGCTCATCGCAATTCGTTTGCTACAGTCTCCCGTCTGTCGTCCGACCTGAAGGCAGCCCATCAGATTGGACTGTATAAACATGCTCAGCGTGAAAACCTTACGACATTCAGTGATTTTAGGAAGTTGAATAAAAACAAATGTGTCGGGACGGTTGTCTCTTATCCATATGTCATGGTCAGCAAAGGTCCTGTGGATGTGGTGAATATCAAGTCCGTTGAGTTAGACAACCAGCATGTGTTGCGTGTTACGTTTGATGGGGAAGTGACAGACAAAAACAAGGACGATGTGTTAGCTCTTTATGTCTATTGTCCAGCATTGCGAACTTGTCTGCCCCTGCAGCCAGTGCTACGCCCAACAGGCATGATTGCAGAAGAACTGCCCGAGGAATTCGTTGGGCACGATTTACACTTGTATGGTTTTATGCAAAACAAAGATCTGCGTACGTCGGAGACTCTATATGAAAAGATTACTGATTAACTGTATTTTTAAGTGATGAAAAAGATGAAGAACTGGGTGATTGCTGCCACCCTTATCACTTGCAGCGCAAGCGTGATAACATCGTGTTCGAACGATGATTCTCCTGTGGTACCAACAGACGAGGTGGAGGTGCAATTGCGGCAGATGACGCTGCGCGAAAAAGTGGGACAACTGTTCTATGTGCGTCCTGAGTGCCTTGATACCACCATTCATTTCAACCTGATCAGCACTATAGACAGCAGTGCAGACGACATCAAGAAAATCAAGCTACAGGCTGTTAACGCCACGATGCTTGCGGTGAATGAGCAATATCCAGTGGGTGGCATTATCCTCTATGCCCACAACATTGAGGACGAGGCGCAGTTGGCGACCTTTATACCGCAAATACGTGCCCTGAAAGGTTCACCACTGCTTTGTATAGACGAAGAGGGCGGACGTGTGGCACGTATTGCTAACAACGAGAACTTCCATCAGAAGAAGTACGAGTCGATGGGCGCCATCGGTGCTACAGGCGACCCAACCAACGCTTACGAGTGTGGAAACACTATCGGTACCTATCTGAAGAACTATGGTTTCGACATTGATTTTGCTCCAGTAGCCGACGTGAATACCAACCCGGAAAACATCGTCATCGGAGCCCGTGCTTTCAGCGACGATCCTGCGGTTGCAGCATCTATGGTGACCAACTACCTGCAAGGACTGAAGGATGCGGGCATTGTCGGTTGTATCAAGCATTTTCCAGGTCATGGCGACACCAAGGCTGATACCCATTACGGTTACGCCTCAACCCAGAAGACGTGGGCAGAGATGCTCAACTGTGAGATGTTGACATTCCGTGCCGGCATCAATTGGGGCTGCCAACTGATTATGACGGCTCATATCGCTGCACCCAATGTAACTGGTTCTGACATTCCTTCTACGATGTCATCCATCATCCTACAGGACAAGTTGCGAGGCGAACTTGGCTACCAGAACATCATCATCACCGATGCCATGGAGATGGGGGCCATCACCAAGCAATACAACAATGCTGAAGCCGCTGTCGGTACATTCTTGGCGGGTGCAGACATCATTCTAGGTCCGCAGAATTTCGTTGAGGCCTTCGATGCTGTCGTTGCTGCTGTTGAGAACGGCACCATCAGCGAGGAACGCCTTGACCAGAGTGTGCGCCGTATATTGACTTTAAAAAGACAAAAGCGATTTTAATCTGGACACAATAGCATAATCCCAATTACATATGATGAATGTAAAATTTAGAATGCCGAAGTTCAGTAACTTTACCAAGAAGTCGTGGTTGAGTGAACTGGGGATGGTGTTTATGGGTACGACTATCTCTATTGTGCTTACGTTTGGAACTGCTCATATCATCGAACAATACGAGAAGAAGAAAGCAGGACGTCAGATGGCCATTATGGTGATTCATGACATGGACAACACGGTGCAGGCATTCCGAAGGTATGCTCAGCAGGAGGAGTCGAATTATAAGATGGTACAGGATGTGATGATGCATATGGATTCACTTTCTGCCATCAGCGAAGACACTCTGATGATGATGTTGCGTTTTTTGACGGTGTATAAAGATGAGATATACATATTGGATGATTCGAGCGAGAAGATTTTCCTGAACAATCAGAATGCGTGGAGCAATATCAATAACGCTCAGTTCCTGGATGTGGTACAGTCTTTCTTCAGGGAACGACATGACCTGTATAAGACCATCAACAATGGAGCGCAATGGGTCCGACCTGTGCCATTGGATGATTTCGTCAAGAAACAGATGGAGAATGAAGATTATAACCTCAATTCTTTGGATTATCTGAAGGAGTTGCTCTCAAGGGACAATGTGCGTTATTATCTGGCGATGTCATCCGGACGTCAGCTGGAGTTTAATGATATAGCAGACAAATGGCAATGTTGCAGCGATCAGTGTAAGTTCATGATGGACATAACGGACAAGGAACTGAAGGAATATGCTGAGAAAACCCTGCGGACAGGTAAGCCATTGAAAGAGCACAATCTTATTGGCGCATGGACTGGAACATCGAATTCGAACATACAAGAAACTATCGAGTTCAAGGATGACCATACGCTTCATTATCTGTGTGTTGAACAGATGACATCACATTGCTTTTTTGGTCTTCTTCAACTTAAATATTCATACGATGGAGTGTGGGCACTGAAGGGTGATTCTCTGATTATGAAATATGATCCAGGGATGGAATATGACGTTGATACAACAGGTATCAGCTACAAGCCCGATATGAAGGAGTCTTTGTCTAATGTGCTGGATGAAGTCGAGGAGGCGTTTAAACAAATGAAGAAAAAGAAGGCTGCAGAAGGTGTCCATACAGACGCTTATGCAGTGTCAATTGATACTTCGCTTGACAAGATAGAAATGCGTAGCGAGGAAAAAGACGATGAGGGTATGATGCAGACGGTGTTCAAGTATCTGTTGAGAAAAAATGAAGAATCAGAAAAATAATTAGGTGTTTGCAAAATAAAAGTGAATGTTTTGCGTTATATAGGTAAAAGCATATCTCACTAATTCACAATTCATCATTCATATTGAACATTGCTGCCTATGAGAGATTTTACACAAGACACTGATTTTGATTCTTTACAACTTGACGGAATGGCACCCATGCATGCCAGCGAGGAAACACTCAGTTTCATTCGTTTGTTTGCTCAATCTTATCAAGCTCATATTTATTAGGGAGATAATAGGGAGATATTAAGTTAGTTGGAACGTACACAATTACTGAAATCGTTAGCGTCGAATCCCGATGTGCGGCGATTGGCGGAGGCGATAGCAAAACGGAAATCTAATGTAGTAGTAGATGGACTTCAGGGTTCATCTGCTGCTTTGTATTTTGCTGCTTTGCTCAATCGTGGATTGGTACGTGAAGATGGTGGTGGGCAACCTTATCTGTTTGTGATGGAGGACCAGGAGGATGCGGGCTATTTCTATCACGACCTGACCCAAATGCTTGGTGACAAGGACATCGCGTTTTTCCCGTCATCATATCGTAGAGCCATCAAATATAATCAGAAGGATGATGCAAATGAACTGTTAAGGACGAATACACTGACTTCTGTCCTCAACAGACCATCCTCTCTCAACGCTCAACTTGTGATCGTCACTTATCCAGATGCGTTAGCAGAAAGGGTCGTGTCGCGTCAGAATGTGGAACAGCACTC
>Ga0310786_10002377_pt1 | contig 28854 bp, 27 predicted proteins | sample AusTroGonzalo_MG_FD_203881 | JGI IMG/M metagenome (GOLD analysis project Ga0310786, IMG submission 203881) | Bovine rumen microbial communities from tropical cattle in Woodstock, Queensland, Australia - Gonzalo_03 (v2) (version 2) | ecosystem: Host-associated > Mammals > Digestive system >...
TTTTTTGAGAAATTTCATCAATTCGATTAATTGTTTTTATTTTTTCTTCAGATGATTTTTCAATTAATTCAGTAATTCTTTTTTCTAATGAGCTAACAGCAGCATCAGTAGCAAAATCCTTAAGATCTTTTGTTTCAACTTCTTTTCCTTCTGAATCTGTATATATAATTTTCCCATCATCTTTAATTTCAATATTATAATTTTTTGATTCAGCATACTCCCTAGCAAAAGCAGTTAATTGAGATTTAACTTCATCATTTTTTGTTGCAAAATCTTCATATACTTTTATTGCTTGTTGAATAATATCAATAGACATAATATCACTATAAGTTTTTCCAACGATACTTGAAATTACACCTTGCACTTCAGCTGATTGATTATTATAATCTCCAATATTATATTGTTGCATATAAGATCTAGTTGATTCTTTTGCTTGGAATTGATATAATGCTTCATTATCTAAACGTTGTTCTATTAATTTATTTATTTCTACGGTATCTGCATCTGTTAAATTAATAGAAGCACCAAATTTAGAAAGAGCAGAATTTATTTGCTTTTCTAATTCTTCTTTTGTTTGAGGTTGATTGAAAGCATTAATAACATTTGTTATTACATTTGATAATACAGTTTTTTCTGCATTTGTTATAAAATCTTTTCCAATCGGATTTTGCATAGAAAAAAGACTTAATCCATTTTGTATTATTGCTTTGTTTCGTACAGAACTATCCTTAAAAGCGCTATTATTTACTAATATACTTGCATCAAAATCACTATATGTCAACAAATTAGCCACATCTCTTGTTGTTTTTTGTTGTTGTAACTCTCTTTCTACAATATCTGCTTGATAACTTTGTCTTTGTGTAGATAAATATTCATCATTTAATATTTTTTCTAAACTTTCTTGACTATATTCTGGTTTTAATGTTAATAATCCAGTTTTTGCATCTCTTGTAAAATATTTGGCTAATTTTGCATTATTACTAATTAAATCTAAAATTTGATCATTAGCTTCCTTTAAAGCATCTGCATATTCTTGACTATCTTTCTTTGCAGTTTCCATTACACTTAAAGATTCATTATATGTTTTTAAAGCAGATACTAAATTATCATAAGCAGTTTTACATTTTTCTGTTTCTTCTTTTAACTCTTCAGCTTTTCTCTTAGCCTTCTCTAATGATTCTGCTAATTCATCTTTAGCGGCATCTTTTATTAATTGAAAAAGTGTAATTATACTAGCTAAAGCTACTACAATAACACCAATTATAGGTATAGCAGTATTAATTGCAGTACCTATAGCAGTAATACCAGTTTTTATTGCAGATAAACTACTTATTACCATTGGAGCCACCATTAAAAACTGTAATGCCATTTCATGTGGTTTCATATCTCTTAAATTAGAAAACATATTATATATCATATTAATAGATGAAGCTAAACGACTTAATCCAGTAATAGTTTGTGTAATCCCTTGAAGTCTTTGCTGTTGAGCTATTTTCTCTTCAGTTCTATCTTTTTGAATTACTTTCTTTTGATATTCTGCATTTTGGCTTAACTGATTTATTGCAGCACCTTCAGACTCTAAAGTTTCATAAGTTTTAGTTAATTCTCCAATATTATTAGCTAAATTTTGTCTTAACCTTGCTTTTATTGCATTAATTTTATCAATTTCTATATTGATTGCGTCTCCATCCATATTGGATACATTATCCTTATCTTGCAATCCTGTTAGTAAATTTTGTAATTGACTTATATCATTATCTATTTCATTTTTTACTTCTTCTGGTAATTTTTCTTTAATCTCTTCATAACGATTTGTAATCTCTCCAAAACTTGTTTGAGTTTTTTCAATAGCTTGTGCAATGTTTTGTGCTATTTTTTCTTTAGAAGCTACAGCATTCGCTGCATATTGTGACATTCTATTATCAAGTTTTTTATAACCTTTTTCTAATTCATTTTTTATTGAATTTAAACTTTTAGAATTTGGATGGTTTTTAAGGCTATCTTCAACACGTTTTATTAAATCTTCATATTGATTTTGAATTTCTTTATATGTTAAATCTCCTAATTCTTGTTGAAACTTTTGTAAATCTTTAGCTAACTGTGCAGCTATATACTCATTATTGTCATTCATTTCTGAATACGTTTTTTTATCTTTAAGATTATTAAAATTATTTGCACCTAATTGAAGGAATCCTTCAAAATCTTTTTTTGCTTCTGGGTTTGCTGTTTCTACTGAATTAAAAGTTTGTAATTGACTAAGATTTATTCCCTTTATATCTGTCTTTAATAAAGATGCTTCGGTCATAGCTTTACCAAATGCTTCTACTTTCGCTCTCTCTTCATCAATTAGTTTTGTATTTTGTTTAATATTTGCAGATGTTATTTGATCACTTTGTAAAACTCGTTGAGCTTTTTTAGCATAAGCTTCTTCCAATTTGGCTACTTCAACACCTTCATCACGAAGACCTTCAAGTTCTTTCTTTTTATTTATTAAAGCATTTTGTTGTTCTTCTGATAAAGTTTTATAAGAACTATAATAAATTTTTTCAATTTTATTTATTTCTTCTGATAATTCTTTTTGGAAGTTTAACTGATTTTGTTGTTGTTGTCTTAATGGTTGTGATTGTGTTAAATTAATTTCTCTTTCTCTAGCATTATAAAAAACTTTTGCATTCTCTGCATTATTATTAACTTTCTCTATACCAGCTTGAGCATAATCTCGTTTTTCTCTTTGGGCTTGGAAAAAAGTAGCTATATTCATTATGCCTTGGCTAATTTGTGGAGTAAAAGCAGAAGCCAATGAAGTTCCTACCATTAAAATTACATTTTTCATTCCTCCAAAACCCTTAATAATATCATTAATGGTTCCAATAAGACCTGTTAAACTATCTGTAAAATCTTTTATAGTATCTTCATCAAAAATAGTTTGATATAGTTTTTCAGCTTCCGCAGTTAATTGTTCAAAATGAGCTTCAAGAGATTCCATATAAATATCTTGTTGCTTTTGTAATGTACCTTCAGCACCTTGAGATACTTTTAAAGCTGCTTGATATTTATCCCAGTTTTCAAATAGAGCAGTTAAGTTTGAATACTGTCTAGTACCACCCATTGCTTGCGCTAAACCAATTTGTGCTTCACGACTAAAGGTATCCCATTTACTACCAATTTCTTCAATAACATCACCCATATCACGAAGTTTCCCATTGGCATCTAAAACGCTAACACCAAAATTAGCCATTTTAGCTGAATAAGAAGTTAATGTAGCTCCATCTTCTTCATCTATGCCTCCAGCTTGAATAGTGGACATACGAGAATAAACTGTCTTTAATGCAGCACCAATAGTCTCAGGAGCCTGTCTTGTAACAGATATGATAGTTGATAATTGAGCATTTAATTGATCAATATCTACGCCCATCATATTTGCGGCAGATGCAACCTTAGACATACCTGTTGATAATTCTTCTAGGTTAGATGCCGTACTAGCTGCAACAGCAGATAACTTATCTACATATTTTTCAGTCTCAGCTGCAGTAACTCGATAACCGTTCCAAACTGCTGTTAATTGCTCTGAAACTTCTGAAGCAGATTGACCAGTAACATTTGCCGCCTTTAAAGTAGTTTCTGCACGTGCGGCAACCTCTCTATCTCCTAAACCTTGCTGATAGAAAAGTAAACTAGCTTTAGTATAATCTGTAGTAGTTTTACCTAATGCTTGAGCCGCATTTGTAGCTTGTTTAGCAAAACGCTCCATTTCATCTGCACTTTTACCAGTTACTATTCTAATATCATTTAACGATTGATCCAAATCTTTTGTAAAATAAAAAGCTTTTTGAATCGACCCAGTTATAGTTTGTAAAGCTTTAGTAGCAATAGACCAACGAACTGTATTAGAAAAAGTAGTCATCATTTTATCCATAAAACCATGAGTGACTTTTAGTTTATCGTTAGTCTGAGTTAAAGACTTTTGTAAATCATTAAAAGTTGCATAGCCAGTTGGTCCAATTTGAGCTAATCTGCCCAAAAAAGTATTCATATAATTTGGACTGATAAGGCTATTAAACTTTTTCATGTCAATTTGACCAATAGCTGTATTAAAAGAATTGGTCATAGCTTGCGCTATATTAGCAGCTTGTGTCTGTAAAGTTTTTAATTGCGTTTTTAATTGTGCTGTATCAAATTTGCCCGAAGGCATTATATCTTTCGTAGTTAATGTACCAATTTTTGATAATGCCTGTTGGACTTCTTTTAATTGAGATATACCTTTAGATGTATCAAAACTAACACCAAAAGTCATATTACCCATATAATTTCCAGCCATTCCTTGTTCCTCCTTCTTATAAAAATAAAAAAGCCTTTGCTTTTTAGTCTATATATAGATTCAAAAGCAAAGGCTTTAAATTTAATTATTTTGTCCTAACTTTTATTGAGGAAGATTACCATTATTTACAGCTTTGGCAAAATTTACTACATTTTCATATTTATCAACATCAAAGTTGTCTACAATATTGCGGGCTTCCTCGGCGCTTTTAGGAAACTCTGTTACAAGTGTTGTAATAGCTTCCATTAAAGATCCTTTATACTTTTCCGCAACTTCCTTCTTTTCATTAAGGTACTTTAATAGATCATTATACTCTTCTTCTGGAATAGCATTTAAAATTGTCCCTAAATATCCATTAGTTATTAGTTCATCATATAATCTTGCTGGATCAGATTTCTCTTCTTCGGTAAACTCTATATCTGTATAACAAAATACTATATATAAATTTACCATTATTTCTAATAATACTGGATCATAATATTTGTTATCATATAGAGAATTTTGTAATGCAATATCTATTAAAGATATTTTTTCTGATATAGGTAAATATTGCTTTACATTGATAATTGTACCATTTTTGTATTTAAGTTGTTTTTCATTTTTTATAGCTTTTAAAGCTAATTCTTCATATTTCATAACCTTTTATCTCCTTTATTATTTTTCTATATATAGTATAACAAAAATTTTTTAAAATGTCAAATAATTTGCAGCCTTCATTATAGATTCTCTTGGTATGGTTGCACTGATTTTTTTACTATGCGCATCTAAAAGAATTTTTGCTACACGCTTACTTGCGGCATGATAACGACTTTCTGGATTATTTGTCTCAACCGGGACATAATCATTATTTAATTCCAAACTTGCAAAAGGATTTCCTGAAGGATTATTTTTATTTATATCATAAACAATATTGCCATATAGTGAATTAGTAGTTAAAATTGTATTAATAACCTTATCTATATTCACTAATATAGGAGCTTTTTTGCTTGTAGCTATATTTAAAAGAATATATTGTGCTTCATTATCTAACTCTTTACCAACTCCCGCTCCAGAAAGACCAGAATATAAAATCATAGCTTCTAATGAAGCGCCTGCTATTACTTTTAAATTTTTAATTCTACTTGCAAAACTATTTTCATCTTCTATCTTTTCATCTGAAGATTCTACATCTGAAGTTTTTGTTTTATTTGAACTTGCATAAATATTTAATAAATGCCAAGCTTCAGAATAAGTAAAATTTCCACCAAAAAGTAATGTAAATAAATTGGTACCATTAACTATATGGATATTTTTAGTTTTATAACTTTTAATTGAAACACCAAGATTTTTTATTTGTTGGTTTATATTGTCAGACCCCTCTTGAACATTAAGATTTAATCTAATATCAGCTTTTCGTTGACTATCATAAATATACCCAACAGTCACATTTTGTATTTGGTCTACAATATTTTCACCAATCCCTTCTTGGATAGAAAAAACAGCATGTCCGGTTTGAACTTCTTTTAATTGAGCCGCTATATCTGGATCCATTTCAAGTTTTATATTACCAGATGTAAAAACTTTTCCTAAATTATCATATACAGCTTGTACTGCATATCTACTACCTTGTTGTAAATTTAAATAATAAACAAAAGTCATAGCTTCCATTAAAGCTCCTTGCACTTGACTTTCTGAAGGAACTTTTAATTTATTATAATTTTCAACCAATTCCTTACCAATAGCTCTAATATCTTTATCTATATTTGTAAGATTTGCTTTATTCCCATTAACAATAAGCTGAGAGTTTATAGTATAACCAAATTTTCTTTGGTTTAGTAAAGCCATTTTTTGTTCAATTTTTTGTAAACTTTCTTCAACCTCTCGATAAATTCCACTCATAGCTTGCAAATCTTTTTTAGAAAAACCTCTTGCTAATTTTTCTTGGATTTTATTTGAATAATCTCTAATACTTTTAATCATTTGACGAAAGAAGAGAGACATATCTAAATATGTTTTACCATCTTTTAATTTTTTGGTTTTTAAAGTTGATCCCGCCCAAGTCATTGAAAACTTATTAGTAGCTAATCTTTTTAAAACTTCAATATTTTCTGATAGAAGTCCTTTAACGCCCATAGTTTTTAATTTAACTGAGCCAGTAGATAAATCCATATCATAAAACTTCATCAGCTCTTCCCAACTTTCACCTAAAGTTTTTTGAAAAATTAACTGCTTTTCATTTGATTGGTTTATATTTGCTTCTTGCATTTTTTGCATAAAACCTAACAATCCAGACATTTCATTTTCAGCATTTTGTTCAAAAACATCTTCTTTATTCGCCATTTTAGTCTTTTCTTTAAACAAAGTCTTAATTTTTTCTTGTTTTTCTCTCCAATATTCAGTCTGTCTAGATATTTCTTGATTATTTAATTTACTGTCTGTATCACGTTTTCTAATTATACCATATCTATTATAATTACCTTTAAAAGCATGAACGTAGCCACTTAAAGCACTCATGCGCGCGGCACCTCCTCCCGCATAAAAAAATAAAGGGAACTTACATTAAGTAAGTTCCCTTAAATTATAATATTATCAACCAGCAGGCTGAACACTGTCATCAAAGAATTCAGTTGCTGAAGCATCATTATCGATTATTTCATCAGCTTTGTGGTCAAATACACCCTGCATACCTGCACCGGCATCTTCAATATCATCCATAACCTGAATAGCAAGAAGAACTTTTCTTGTCTTATTAAACCATGTATATCCAGGGAATGCATCCATTGTAAATGTGAATGTTGAAGGATCACCAGTAGCAGCGTTGTTGAATGTGAAGTTAGACTGGATCTTAATGTTAGGGAATGTCATTTCAGCAGCATGGTCAGCACCATCAGTATCTCTCCAAAGAGTCTGAGCCTCAACATAGAAGTATCCACCAAAGTGATTACCATCAATCTGAATTTCATTAACCTTCTTTGAGTATCTCTCTACATAGAAATCTACGAAAGTAGGCTTTCCACCGAAACCTGAAACTGCATCTGCCTTAACAAGATACTGATTAGCCTTAAGACCAAGAGTTGCATTAGCAGTTGTACCAACTGAAAGACCCTCAACAAGGCTACCTGTTAATGAACCATCAACTTCAGTATATGCAACAAAGATAGGAGCAGTAGGACAAATAATATCATTTGTTAAACATGCATCCTGAAGGTCGATATAACCTTTCTGTGTAGCATCATAATTTGTGTAAGCATTTGCTGTCATATGTACGTGTACTAACTGTACGCTATCACTAGCACCCTTTAGAACACCAGCACCAGAAAGCATTGCAAAGCTAATAGGGCTAAGTAGAGCATCTTCTACGTTGAATGTAAGTGTACGCTCACCTTCCCAAGCAATTAAACGAGTATTACCACGACCACCTGTAGCATATACAGTTGTAGCAGCGCCTTCAGTAGTTGAAGTCTTAGCTGTATCGATATATAGAACAGGCTGACCTTTAACGAATGAAGCAGTACCAATAGTCATGTCATTCTTAGCCTTGAATACTACGTTACATATTTCTCTTCGTATTATATAATACGGACTATCTCTCAAAAACATTCTAGATGTTTCTATACCTGTTTGGAATCGTGTATCAATAACGATCCTACTAGTCGATTAAAACTATAGTCTCTACATCGCGATGCTAATTTTAGCACCATGACTCGGGATTTTACCCCCGATAGCCAAAAATATTTTTGACCCCTATGATGAATAGGATAAGGTATATTAGCACGAGAGGTTCATGCCATATTTCATAAGTCTTTTCCTCCTATAAAATTTTGTTAAATTTTTCTCTTTTTCTAAGTAAAAAGAGTTCTGGATCGTCTTTATATATAAACTGAGCAAGCTTTATAGAATCTTTCTTGCCAAATTTCAAAGTATAGCTTGTATGATCGTAACTGCCTCCTTCTATACCAGCTTCAGTTTTTAATAAATTCCATAAAGAATTTAAAAAATCCATACTAGCACAAGTAAAAGCACTATTAATGCGTCCACCTTGTACATCATAAACTGAACCATCACCATCAAAATAGCCTCTAATAAAATCACTTAAGTATTCTTTTGGAACATTTGGAAATTTTATAGTTTTACTTTTACACTCTTCTCCACCAAGTGCTTTTAAATCATTATAAATTACATAACAACTAAAATTTATTCTACAAGCTTGTCTATCAACATAATCTAATATAGGTCCTTCATATCCTAATTCTTTAGCGAATTGTTTAATAATATATTTGTCTTTATTTTGCACTGTAATATCAAACACTCTACCATTGTACATACATCCATCTGCACACCAAAAGCCAAACATATAAGCCATGTTTCTAGACCAAGTTTTAAAATAATCTTGATTAATGTTCCATTTTCTAGCATTCTGTGATTGCTGTTTGCTTATTTCTTCTTTAGAACGAGGTTTAGTTTTTAATTTATTTCGATAACAAAAACTATACAATGTATTATAGCTATATTGATTATCGAAATATTTTACCCAATCAACCAAGGTTCTAGATTCGCTCTCGGCAAATAGAATTCCCTTATGCTCATCAGTTATCATATAAAGTCCTCCATAAAAATTATTTTATATCCGGGTGAAGATCTTGTCTCCAGTCTTCCGGATTTTCAAGCTCCGTTACTCCCGCTAATCTAGCTTTGGCATGGAAATCATTAATTTCCCAAAGCTGATAACGCTTGTACTGATCGTAGATTTGAAAAATTGTATACCTCATAATAACTCTGAGGTCAATTCTCAAACCAATAGCTAAACATGACGCATAACGACAAAGTATTGAAATTTTATTATTTTTTTTAGAAAGTGCCGCCTGTGCTCGACCCTTCTTTAACTTTTCCGCAATTTGTTGAGCTACCCTACTCTTAGGATTAAAACTTTGTTTATCGTTATCTGAATTCTTTAAACAACATATATCGACAAGTATTTTTTGAAATATAGGGAAAGTGTCTTTGCGTATATAGTTTATTTGAGAATCCTTAGTAAAGACAAGAGCGTCTTTATCTATCGTCATTTCATAGCTTGGAAATAAAATGGATAACACATGAATCGCACTTTCACGCAAATTACTCATGTTTTTATCATGGTCATTCATTAACTTCATAAAAATATCAAAATTATTCAAAGTATCTAAAACATTTTTGTCCACGTCACTTAATGAATCTTTTGATATATTTAATACTTCACAACCCCAGCGGAATTCAGTTTCCCCGCCTATATATCCAATTTCTTCTAAAGTGGGTTGATGAACTATTAATCCAGCTTCTATAAATGGGACATCTCCTCCAGAAGTAAGTAATGTCTCATTGACCATTTGCTTCAGCCATTTCTGCGGGGGTTAGTGGATTCCTGTCATCTCCATCATGAATCGCCACATAGGTTAATGTATAACCCGACAATTCTTGATTTAATATTAACTCCTGCGCGCCTATGAACTGAAGAGTACCTATACCCGATAATTTAGATTTATTAAGCATTGCATCAATAATACCCATTATTTTAAAAGGTCTTAATCTACAATTTCCGATGTCCCAATAGTCTGTATGACATATAATGTCAAATGAAATTGTATTATCTCTAAATTCCGGATTAGTTGCATTTTGCACATAATTATCAAAACTAATAACTATATGATTCTTTACTTCTGGGAATTCCTCAAAGCCAAGCTTGGGTTCTAATTTAATATACCCAAGCTCGCGCAATGTTCGTAAATTAACACTTGATATAATTTTCTTATACTCTTCATTTTCCAAGTCATCTAAACAATCTTTATTGTTAATCATTAAGAGTCTAAGAAGATCATCTTTTTTAGGATTATTAACAAATAACTTTGTTAATATTGTCATTATATCTTTCTCTATTGAGTAAAAGCTATTTTTAATCTCATTCCTTAAATCTGTGTGCATAACTTTCTCCTTTTAACTCTTAAATACTTCTAATAGTAACTTCTAAAGTTACATCTATTCCTTCATAACTATAGTTAATATGTAGCTTTCCAGACTTCTTAGAAGTTATTCCTATTTCAATAGTATCATCTTCCTGTTTTAATATTGTAGCTAATTTAGTTTCTGTAATACTCCAAGTACCTGCGGGATTCATATTTACAATAGTATAAGTATACTTCTCAAAGCAATCCACATAAAGCGGACCGTCTATATAAGCTTCACCCGGCATTGGTGGTTCAGGATCTGGATCAATTCTTTGAGCATCCGCCGCAGTATTAATGTAATCTTCTTTAAGTGCAATTTCAATAATTCCTTCAAGCATCATGTTTCTTGCTTGAACTTCCCACTGTTGATCTTCTGCGGTCTTTACTTTATCAAATCTTTTAAGATACTCTAATACCTCTGGTGTTTTTGGCAATAGCAAAACTGCATCATAATTAATATTTAACCACATTGTATCACGCGCATATCGCCAGTCTTGTAACCGTTGACCTGGTCCTATAATATGACCTTTTTGAGTATAACCATTAAATTCAACTTCAATATTACACTTATAACATCCTGCTCTAAAATAAGCTATCTCATCAATACGTTGCACATAAACAAGCCAATCTGTACAAGTTTCTTTCCATGTAAAAATATCTCCACATTTTAATGGAATATCCATTTCATTTTCAGAAGCTTTACCCATTATTGGCATATTTAAACAAACATCTTTAAAAGGAATTGATATTTCTTTATAATCCACATCAGCATTTAACTTACTTGGATTTAATAAACAATTAAATTCACAGCCATCAGATAGAATTGCGGTTGCCCTATGGTAGGATGACCGCATTGCACTCTTTAAACTCCAAAGTTTATCTCGCACCATTCTATCTTGTCTGACCGATCCGCCGTGATAATTAAGTCTTATAGATAAATCATCTTCAATCATTAAAGCTATCCCGCAAACTACTCATAAGCCCCAGTATTTCAAAAATTGTTCTACGGAACAAATGAAATTGGTCTGGTTGACAAATAAATAGACCTTCTAATTTACTAAGAACTGGGAAGAAGATATTATGTTGATCGGCTAACAACCTATCCATTCCCGCCAGTTCTTCGATAATAGTTTCTAAAGGTTTTTTCCAATCTATATTTTCTTCCCAACTAGGAAGTAACTTATAGATTTGATTAATTAATTTTTTTATTTCATTCTGAATGATTTTATTATCAGTCTCTACGCCATATTTCAATACCATGAAAACCTCCTGTCGAAGATTCCATAATTGATCCCATTGTAGACTGCATTATTCCATCATCATCTTTCTTTCTACGTGAATACAATCTTTGTAAATGAAATCCCTGATCTTCATAGTCTTTTTTTAACTTACTAACTCTTTGAAGATGAGAAGCCTGAGAAGTAAGTTTAAAATCAGCACCGGTATAATGTTGTCTAACTAAATCTATATTTGCTAACTGTTGACCTAGCCAAGCAACTACCATATATGTGCTAATAATTCCAATTTCTTCTTTTGTTAAATCGCCTTCGATTACTTTAATATATTCCAGAGTTTCTGCATCTGGATCTACAACAATTTCAACTATTTCAAGAGAACATCTTGGAAATTCAAACCATGGTATAGCTTGCCTTAATAATTTAAATAGCATACTTCTGGTTTGTTCGGGAGTGATTTCCATATACATATCGTCAGTTATTCTAGATAAAAAATCATCATATATTTTATCTAAATGTGTCATAATCTCTCCCTCCTTTACTTTTTAACGACTCTCCTTGTTCCAGCTTTTTCTGCGGGAGCGGTAACTACTCGGCGCTTTGGAGCTTCCTCTACCGCCTCTTCTATTTTGTTAGCTTCACGTTCCCACTCGATTGCTTTTGTAACATCAAGTCCAGTCTTTTTCTTAATTGCTTCACGCTTGCGCACGTCAGTAACTTCAAGTTTAACGCAAGCATCTTTTAACATATCTACTACACTCTCAGGTGCAAAATCAAGTGCATCTAAGAATTCATCTATTGAACCTTCCTGTACTAATCTATTAATTTCTTTTTCAGTATAGTAATACTCCGGTTCAACATTATGTAAAATTTCATCTATTAATTCTTTATTGCCAATAATAAAAGTATCCTTAAGAGCTTTCATTCCAGCTGGCATATAAGATAATTTTCTAATTTCTTCTGCGGTAACTTTCTTTGTTTCATTGGGTAAGAAAGTTCTACTTATTCTTAAATCTTCTATTGTATAACCTATCCGACCATTATCTCTGTTGGTTAATTCAACAACTGTTTTATCATCTATCATAATTTTTAATCTCCTTTTTTCTCTTTAAAAAAATAGGGGCAATTAAATAAATTAATTGCCCCTTAAATTAAACTAAATTAGTTACTCTTTGAAAGTGTATTGTCGATGTATACGCAGATATTGTTCTGAACCATAGCTGCAGCACCGAACTTTTCGTAAATATGGATTTCTCTTGAAAGATCCTTATTCTCGAAATCATTTACAATAGCCTGTCCTTCAAATGCTAACTTAACGGGCTTATCAGCTCCACCTGGGATAATCCAAACATACTTAGGATCAATTACCTTTTCTGTAGCAGTTTCATCAGTAAATGACTGCTCAAGTAAAATAACTGAGTGTCCCTTGTAGCTACCAAGGTATCCATTAGTCCATCTAGTGTTCTTCATTTCATTTGATACCCAACCAGTTGCAGGTAACATCTTAGCTGCGAACTCAAATGTACAGTAAATAGGAGCCTTTCCACCACCGTAAGAATCTGCAACCTGAAGAAGTGCATCAAGTTTATCCTCTTCAAAACCTGTTAAAGAAGTGTACTTATTCTTTGCACCTAACTGACTAATTGATGCAATAAGAGCCTTTTCGATTTCTGCGTATACGCAATCGCTAAGACCTTCCATAATGATGTCAAGGAATTCCTGAAGATTCATTCTACCATCAAGCATTTCTTCAAGTGTTACCTGTACAGCAGCACCGTAAGCGCTTGTAGGAACTTCTAATTTCTTTCCATCAAGTTTGAATACTTCGTAAATACCATCAAGACCTACTCTTGTTACAAACTGCTTAGCTCTACGCTTTGAAGCAACTGTAACCTTCTGATAGAAGATAGGCTTGTCACCCTGAGCATATACCTTGGTCTCTGCGAAAGAACCATACTGCTCAATAACTCTCTTAGGAAGTACATCAGTAATGATTTCAGCCATTAACTGGAAGCACTTATTCTTATTTTCATTCCACTTATAAAAATCTCTGCCATCGCCTACTAGATCTGTAAGACCAGCTCTGAAAGTTTCGCTTAAAGCTTCATATGAAAAGCTTTCATTACCGAAACTATAAGCAGTAGGAGCAGAAGGATTTGCTTTAGCTAGGACTTTTCCTAATTTTACAAGATTTGTAAATTCCATTCTATTTTCCTCCTATTACTGAATTCTCTGGATCTTAATACCAGGCTGTGTTGTGTCAGGCATAGTATAAATCTTTACAGCTTTCCAAACCATTCCTGATACAGGCTTTGAAACCTGCTTCTCAAGGAATCCATTTGCATTAACTGCAAAATAAATACCAGCAGTTACATCAGCGTTATCTGCAACGCCTAAATCTACTGTTGCATCACCTGAGCTTGCTGCTGATGCAAAACAGTTAGTAGTAATAATGTCACCAACTTTGGTAGCATAAAGTCTAGGATAAATCTTACCATCTGTAAACTGAGAAGTTTTCAGACAGAAATCTTTATATGACTCTCTCCATGGATCATCGTATAACTTAACTTCATTTAAAACAAGCATATACTCGCCATCAGTAGCTGCAGCTGTATTTACATTACCATTAGCATAATCATATTTTGCAAACTGACCATTCTCAAGCTGAGTAATAGTATTCACTGCAGGAAGCTGAGCATAAATCTCTTTTGTAGCTTGTCCAGATAAGTGGTTAGGTTCAACCTGACCATAACCTTTTCTTGTTAGATTAGCCATCTCTGTTCATTCCTCCTATTAATTATTCAGTCTTTCTTGTGTTGCTTTTACATCTTTGAGCCATGCGGGAAGCCCATCAGATTCGCAATCATCCAAGTTAAAAGTAGTCACAGGCTCTACTTTAACTTCTTTTTCTGTAAATATTTGAACGTTATTATCAAAATAAAGTACCTTTAAGTAATTTTCAAATTCTTTTACTGAATACTTTACTTTGTTATCTGAAGCTTCCTTAAGTATTTCTGCGGGAAGCATAGAAAACTTAGCTAAAATAGCATCTTTTTCCTTATTTTCAATCTTTAGCTTATATTCTCTCAAACTTTCAACTTCTGCGAGAAGTTCATTGTACTGATTCTGTAAAGCAGTAAATTGTTCTTTAGGAACTACATTACCAGAACCAGCTGCGTCAGAACCCTGAACATCACTAGCTACGGCATCAATAATTTCTTGCTGTTCCTCTACTGCAGCCTGAACTACTTCCTGAGCTTCTAGAGCTGCTTCAGCTGTTGCTAATGCTGCTTCAGCTTCAGCTATAGCTTCAGCATCACCAGATGCTTCTGCTGCTGCAAGAGCTACTTCTGCTTCAGCAACTGCGCCCTTAGCTTCCTCTGTGTCTGCTGTGGTTTCATTTGTAATAGCCTGTCCTTCGACCTGAGCCACATCGCCTTCAATAGTTCCTGCAGTTGCGCTTGCTGCTATTGCAGTAATGTCAGTTACTGGATCATTAGTCTCTTCAGTACCTTGAGGTTCTCCATTTCCAGTGCCTTGAGCTTCTCCGTTTCCAGCACCTTCACCACTGGTAGAACCACCTTCAGTACCTGTCCCAGAACCACTTTCAGCACCAGTACCTTCAGTTCCAGTTCCTTCAGTGCCACTTCCAGTTCCCTCAGTTCCAGAACCTTCAGCACCACCTTCACCACTTCCAGCGCTGCTTTCGCCACCTTCACCATCAAACTGGATAGGTGGAAGATTGAATTTAGGATCTTCTGCTACATTCTGCTTTTCATTTTTCTGCATTATAGATCCTCCTTTTTTAGCAAATTCTACTTGTTTAACCATTTCTCTGAGTTCCTCGATAAAACTCTTAGAATCTTTTGTAAATGAAGTAGATATATTAGGAGCTGTTACAGAACTTCCTTCAAAGCAAGGTTCTACATCAAGTCCTAATATGCACAGTTTAGTAATGTTAGCATCATTTATAATAAAAAATTCAATACCTTTTTCATCAGTTGTCCAGTGACCATCTAATGTTTCGTCATCCAATTCCATTGAATGAGGTCTGCCTTCACCTTCAAAAGGAAGGTTAGCTTCTTCATACTGTCCTGCCCATAAGTAACAAGTGGTCATTAAGTATTCTCTTTCAACCTGTTCTCCAAATTCATTAGTATCGGTAAATTTCTGGAACCAAACTTTAGCATCAAGTGGAACAAAACCATAAGGTTTAGTCATACATTCGAACTTGAAATCATCACAATCCCAAGTTACTTTTTCACCGTGATCTCTAAAATCTCCAACATCATCTTTATAAAATCCAACAATCGGAGCCCCACGGAGCGTCTTACCTATACGCTCCGCAGTGTCCTTTGATATGTATGATCCATTTCTGTTCTTACCAGTGTATAAAACTTTTACTTCACCCTGTTTAATAAAAGGTGAAATATCACTAGTTTGGAGATTTATAAATTCAGGTGCATCAATAGTCGCAACTGATTTGTGCATAAGCTTTCTCCTTATCTTTTTAATTTCTATTATATTTTCAATTCTAACTTATAATCATTAAAATGATTTGTCCGAATTTTTTTAAAAATTTTTTTAAGAGTTACCTTGACTCTCTCTATTAGCAACCGTTTTTTCGGAAGTAGGTTCACCCTTTTCTTCATTTGTAGGTCTGCCTTGTTTATCTGATTGAGGTGCATTACCTCCTACATTACCAGACCCTTTTGCGCCACTGCCTCCCGCATTCTTATCTTTTCCACTCACTGTTGAAGACATCTGAGGTGGCTGTAATAAATCACCAAGATGTAATATTTCATTTTCAAATTTAAGAGTATATAAAATAAGACTTTGAGGTTGACCAAGAGCAATCTGTGATAATAACTTACCATGACCAAGTTGCATCTGCTCTTTATACATCTTAGATAATTCTTTATAATTATATCCAGTTGTCATTAAGAAATCAAATCTATAATAAACTTTCTTTGAACTCTTATTAAAGTTTAAATCTAAAATATCATTATAAAACTTCTGTATTTGAAGAACAAAATCAATTAATGAAGATTCATCATTTATAATAGATTTATCAAGAGCAACACTATTACTTGCATTAAATAATTGTTGAGCAGTACCCATTTCATTAAATACGCCACGCTCAATTTTTTCAAGTTCATCTGCGCCAGTGGAGGTTCGTTGATCCATAAGGGTTTCCACTGAAACGTCAGCAACCGATGTTAAAACATCCACTCCGATAGCCTTTGCAAGCATACTAACTGCATTGTTATGTATTTCTCTTGATTCTTCAATACTAAATAGTAAATCACCATTCTTATTTAAAGGTAAATGCTGAATAATAAGTTTAAGTAATAACTGCTGCATTCTCTTTAAATCAATTTCTTTAGCTACACCTAAATCAATTATAACTGGAATCGTAGCAATAAAAGGAGGCCAAGCTCCATTACCCATGGTAAAACGCACCGTGTTTTTAGGGTTCATAGAAAACCAACTACTTGAAACACCTGTTGAATCTTTAGGTAATTTATTGCCACTCTTTGAATGATATAAGTTATAATTCTTTCTAAATTCTGGCGGGAAAGCATCTAAAACCCTATCTAAAAGATCTTTATTTCTATTATAATTATCAAAAAACTTTAAATCAAATTCTATAACAGATTTATTATCACTTCTAAATTGTGTTAATCTACAAAAATGAATAGGCAATTTCTGAATAACAACTTTATCTGTTGTATCAGAAATATAACCATAATAAACACCATTTAATAAAACTTCTTTACAAGTTTCAATACAAAACTGTTTAATATCAGAATTGTCTAAATATCTTAATATTTTAAAGAAATCTGTTTTAATTTTTTCTGCTTTTGCACCTTCTTCACAACAAGGAGTTGCAAACCAATCGTATCTATATAATCCTGCCATATAATCTATCAATCTTTTATAGATACCACTTACTCGATAAAAGAAATTAGAAATTTCTCTCATTTTCTCATAGTTTAACTCAGCAATAGCTTTTAAAACATTCTCTTTCTTACCTAATTCTCTGCTAGCCTTTTCATACTGACTTATCTCTAAAGAAGCATCTGACAATTTATGTGCGCCCACTCTAATTTGAGAGAAATCGACTTCAGGTCCAGCTTGGTCAGAAGATAATGCTAACTGTCTAGATTCATTCAGTATTTTAAATCTATCTAGACGCTGTTCTATTTCTCTTCTATTATTCATTTGAATACCTCACTTTATTTTAATATCCTGCGCGCTTCATTATATAATCATAATTCATGCGACTTTCATCTGTATAAGGGATAACCACTAAAGTAATTCCATGCTTCTTACAGTATTCTCTTTTTTTCATATCATTGAACTGTTGCTCGCGTAATCCAGCAATTCCGCCAAAGTGATTAATAGCTTCATAATGTTGCTTACCATTGAATTCAATTAAAAAATCTAAATCTCCGGCATCATCAAACACTGCAAAATCAAAGCGAAGTGGATTGCCTTTAGCGCTAGTTAATCCCGGAAATTCATATTCAGTTTTAAAATCAAGACCAGCAAATGTTAAAATTTCTTCTATCTTTATTTCTCCACGACTCGCTCTAATTTTCGCTCACTCTCCTTACTTTAATTTCATAGTATATCAAAAATCTTCTTTTCATATTAAATATTTTTGTCCTTAATTTTTTGAACTAAAGAAACAAAAGTCAGCTATACTTCCCTTACGCTTCTTATTTAGTTTCTCATCTTCTTGTTTGATATAATATAATCCATAAGCTAAAGCACTATATTTATCTTTTTTAATTTTTCTATTCTCTTGCTTTAGGATAATATTAATACCTTCATTTTGTTGCACTAAATTTGCCATTTGTTCTCTTAATACAGATGTTAAAGTAAAAGGTTTCAAATATTCTGCTCTTTGATCGACAGTCATATTACTTCCCATTTTAGTAGCCATAAGCTTTGTTTTAGCTTGGACTTCATCAATCAAAAATTTTAATTTTCCATTAGCCATTTGTGATTGAACATATGTATGAGCTTCTGTGTTAATTGGTGCATTAGCTTTCATATTATAAATAGCATCTGGCTCATGTAGGTCATTCTTAACATTTTTATATTGTCCTTTTTCATCATTAGCTACACCAAAAGGAAGATAAGTTTCTCCTGTCTCTGGATCTACTTGACTTTTGGTCATAAATTCCAATAGTCCAACACCAAGACCATTACCATCGATAACAGCTATTTTTGCTTTATATTTATAGAATAATCTTTTTATATTAATTGCTTGAAGTTCAAAATCATCGCCTGCAAAACTATAAATATTAACAACAGACTTAATTGATGATTTCTGGTGCGGGGTGACCTTAATCACCACAACCTCTGTCTGGTCAGACAATAGACCAACATCAACTCCAAGTACATAGTAGGCATCTTTCGCAGATCTACCACTAAATTCATATTCTGGCTGTAAGATAACTCTATGCTTATCAAAAGCAGATAAGCTAAAGAATGCGGACTCCACGTCTCCAGCCCATTCTGATTCCATTTAATCTTACGATGTTTTGCTAACATCTCTCTAGTTTTCACTAGAAGGTGAGACTATATCTTCAGCATAACGCCATATAAAACCTTTATATGACTTAATTTTACCACGACAACATTCTGTTATATGAGATCCCGAATAAGCTCCTATACTTCTAGCAGCTTCTCCACCAGAACTATATGAATTAATAAATTTACCATTTAAATCATATTGATAAACTATTTTTGCTTTTCCTAAATTTTGATAGTCTTTTGTTTGCTTTAATTCTTTTTCTTTTGACCAATAAAAACCACCACTTAATGTTTTAATTTCTTTATTTACTTCTTGCATAATAATAGATATTGATAAACCAACTGCTTTAGCTGCTTCTGCAACATTTTTATATTCAGCTACACATTGTTTATCTTTGTTAAAACAATAAATATGATTAAAACTTCTTAATTCATGTTCTAAAGCATGTTTTTGATTTTCTTTAGCATTGCACCATTCTAAATTTTCAACATTATTATTTAAAACATTACCATCAATATGATTTACTTGTTCTTTATTTTCGGGATTAGGTATATATGCTTGTGCAACCAACCTATGTGCATAGCATCTCTTTTTTTTACCATCGGGCATAGTTAAATTATAAGAAAAATAATGATTCTTATAATTTTCTTGTCCTTTTAAATATTTACCTGTTTTTTCATTATAACATTTTCCATCTTCTGTGATAAAATATGAGGTACTGATATTATCAATAATAATTTGTTTCATAATAACAACTCTCCTTTTATATTATACTGTATCGAACAGAGCGTCGCACTGACGCTTCTTAGTCGTTGAGCCTTCCTCTATTCGAGGCTCGGTTGCTGATTCCCTAATCTACTTAATTTTTATAACATTCACATTTAGTTATCTTTCAAACTTATGTTGTAGTTTAAGCAGCTCTAAAGGGTTCCAGCAGTTCTCGATAATTTAAAGAGTACAAATCAGATATCTTATACTCTCGCGCAAATGATGCATCGTTGTATGTACCTGACAATCTAAGTTCTTGTACGAAATTCTTACTAATAAGCTTTTCCATAACAGGAATTCGCCAACTACCACCCATACAAAATGCTTTACCTGGCTCTGTAATTTGTTGAACCAGGATCTCGATACATTTATTATATGCAAATGAATTTTTCCATCCAGCTGTCGTAACATAAGTCAAAGCTTTGTTTGCGGGTTCGTTTTCATCTCTGGATCCATCTGACAAACGTCTATTAATATTCAGAGTAGGGATTAGAACTTCATTAAGGATATCCTCGTCAATAAGAATACACTCCTCGATAAGTCCTCCAGTACGACGAGCACCACGGCTCCTTTGGGACGCCGCAAGAATATCCAATGTACTACCACTCTTAAATTGGTAAACAAGATCCGCCTTACTTGTTTTTGTTTTACCTCTTGATACATCAAGTTCATAATTTAATCCTGGAATTAATCTTCTTAATTCCTCAGCTTTTTCTAATGTAATACTAGCTGCCTGATCCTTGCCACCAGTACTAACAAAGATATGTGATCTAGGATATAAAATACATCTTAGCATTAATACTAAAACCGCCATAAAAGATTTACCCATAGCACGAGGAAAAGTACAATATACATACTTATGTCGCATGATAGCACGCAACATTAATCTTTGATAAAAGAATAAACTAAACTTTTCAGGGTTATCTCTAACTAAAACCTTCTCTATAAAAATATCGGGATAAGCCCGCCAAAAACTAATATATTGTCTTAAAACAGGCTTAACCGCTTCTATTCTTTCAAGAGTAATTCCTTGTTTAACATTCCGAGGATTCCTTTTTAATGCCAAAAGACCAGATAAAGACATAAGATTATCTGGTTTGGCTTCTTGCTTTTTTGTTTTTAAAATATCAGATAAAGCCATATGGTTGATCCTCCTCATCGAGTTCTTCTGGCTCTTCGACTTGCTCTCTTTCTATATCTACTAATCTTTGAGTTTCAAGTTCATCAAAATATTCTGTAATATCCTTATCTCCAAGACTTTCAATTTCTTTATCTTCCTCAATATTTGCACGTTCTTCTTCTTCTGCACGAAGTTTAAGCATCTTAATGGCATTTTCAATCTGATCACCAAAACCTAAATCATGTGTTACAAGTTTATTGATGTAATTATTCATATCTTTTAAGGTATAATCTACCTTATCTTGTGGTATGTCAGTAGCAAATTGAGGAACAAAACCATTTTGTTCACACATAACTATAAGTTCACCAATACTAGTTATTGCATCATTTTTATCTTCTTTATTCTGAACCGCAGTAAACTTAGTAGATTTACGCATCGCATCATAAACTCTACTAAGCTTTTGATAAGTTTCAATATCACCAGCATCAATACATTGATTCATCTTTAATATAGTCTTACAAATCATAATCAATGCTTTTTCTGTATCTGGATCATCAACAGTAAAACTATCTGAATATTCGTCATATGTTGCTTCAAGATCAATCCACTCTGCGGGCTTGTATAGGCGCCCCCACTTCATTGCTAAATAAACCTTATCTTCTTTAGTTAATTCTTCTGCGGGATCGGGTAATTCCTCCTCAGAGATAAACTGTTCTTCGTCATAAAAGCTAACATCTCCGCTCCCATTAGGCTTTGCCGCATTTTTCTTGTCCTTCTCCATTGCTATTTTAGGATCTGCGGCAAAATGATCTCTTTCAGACTCTTGCTGAGCTACAGTAGTTAAAGTTTTATATTCATATTCAGAAATCTGTCCATTCTGAAATTGCTCTAGTAAATTATTACTAAAAGCCTCTTCTTGCTGTTTTATTTCTTCTTTTTTAGCTTCACGTTCTTGCTTAATTTTTTCTGAATCCTTAAAGCCATATTGATTCCATGGATTAAGTTTCATTTTAGCTAAATACTTGCCTAAAGCCGCAGCATGATTAAAATTATCTGCACCTTTCTTTGCATAATCTTTATTTATTGTTATATTAAATTCTTCTTCAAGATAGATAACATCTAGTTTTTCAAGAATCCACATATATGTTTCAGGTCTTGTAACATCAACATGCAAAGTTAGGCATTTCTTACATATATCTATTGGTTTACCGGCTCTATTTTTATAAAATTGTTTATCTTGCAGAACCTTACCACATTTTATACATAGAATATCTGCCATATTATTTTCCTTTCTTCTCCCTATATTGTATATTAAGTAAAAATTTCTTTATTAAGACTTTAAAATTTTGTCCTTCTTTTCTTTATATTTTTTACTTCTACATACTTTACAAATAGAATAAAATCCATCTTTACTTGTACTATTCTTAGAGAAGAAGTGATGATTAGCTAGCTTTATGTTCCCGCAACAAGAACATTTCTTCCATTTACCCTTTTCTTTTACAGTATAATACCATTCAAGATAATTTTGTTGACACTGTTCTGCTATCATTTTTGGAATTTTATTCTTCCATAATGAAGAAATATATTCTTCACTATATGTTATTCCATGAATTTTTATTAAATTATCTCTTATTACTTCATTCTTTACGCCATCAATTTTCCAAATAATTATATCTAATAAGAATCTGTTTTCTTCTCCAACAAATACTTGGTCAATTAAATCATCCAAATGCTCCATTTGATAATATAGATCATCATTTAATTTACCCCAACATTCTTCTCGTAATTTAGAATAGTTGCTCAAAAGTGTAGCTACATGTTGCGCACTACAACAGGATATTAATCCCTTTACAACTACATCCCCTTTTTCATTAACACTTACTTCTTCATCTAGATTTAGATGTCCACTTGTTATTTTTGTTAAATGTGTTGATTTAACAGTAGGTCTATGAGAAGCTCTTATTAAATATTTATCTTGGTGCATTTCTATAATCCATTTTTTAATTAAATACTTTTTCTTACCTCTTGCTTTCTTAAAATGCTCTTCTAATCTTGCTATTTCTTCCATGTATTCTTTTAATTCTGGAATCTCATCAATATCCTTCTGTGTTATTGGATCTTTTGGAGTTAAAATAATATTTTTATCAAAGTCTGTTATTAGGTTATATAATCCATCTTCTCCTTGCTCAAAACTACTTGCAAGACCTTGAAAAGATGTTTCTCTTACATATACAGTTCCTTTTAAATGATTTGGTGTTTGAATCATTTTGCTCTTCTTTTCTTTAGGATCCATAGCCAATACTATGTATGTTCCTAAAATATCTAAATAATAAGGTGTTAATTGTTCGGGAGTAGCTGATGCGATAATTTTCTTTACTAATTCATTACGTTCTTCTGCTGTCTCAAGAGTATAATCAAGAGCAATCTTTGGTTTGTCTTTTACTTTATCTACTCTTGCTTGCAGCGTCTTTTCTGCGCGAATTGGATTTTCTTTTTCATTTTCCAACTCTACTATCTCCATTTTTTCTTCTAATGGTTCTTCTTCATCTGGCAGATAGTATTCATCATTATCGTAATCATCAGACATTTTTAATCTCCTTTCTTATTTCTTTATTTTAGTATATCATAAAATTTTTATAAAGTCAAATAAAAAATATGGGGTTATGTTTCCATAACCCCAAAAATTTTTACTCAATAATGCAATCAGCATTAGCAACTCCGCACTTCGCATCGTTGTCTAATATTTCTTGCGGAAGCTTGCTTCGAATCGCCACAAACTCTTCATCGCCGCCATATGGTTCTGACTTAATTTTATCCATGAATTCGAAGAATGTAATTTTAGGGATTACATTTATAAGATTTTGAGCTTTTCCCGCAAGTTGCATTGTATACATACCTTTCAGAATTTCGTCATCAATTTGATTTGCTATATCTTTATAACATTCATTATAGAATTTTTTTGCATTAAAGAAGTTTTGTTCTGCAAAAACAGGCTTTCTTTCAAGACATTCGATATAAGTAAAATATTGACCTACCATCATTTCTGCGGTAAACCTAGTTATTGATCCATTAAAAGGATTCTTCTTTCTACAGAACTTAATAGCATTTATAGAAGCTACTGTTGCACCCCACTGACATAAATCAAAATTATACTGCGGGATCCCGTTCTCATCCTGACCTATTCTAGTAATTGAATGTTCTGAACCAGTTCTCCAAAGATAAACCGGATCATTAATAACATTTATCATTAGCGGAGATCCTTCAATAGTCATTCGAATCTTCCAATTTAATTCCCCATCTTCCATTGCGCGAAGCTGAGTGAATCCAATTCCATTCTTCTTTAAAAAATTAACATTATACATTCTACCAAATACCCAAGGATGTCCAACATCATTCCTAGGTATCATTCTCTGATTCTTTGGATGATTTTGAATTTCTTGACAAAACGGCGCCTGAACCTCGATAATCTCAGGCTTAACTACTCCAGAAAAAAATGATTCAAAAGCAAATGGTGTAAGAAAAACATCATCTGCGTCAATGAATGTAATCCAGTCTGTTGTAGCCGCATCTAAGCATCTCTGTCTTGCTAATCCAGGACCTGTGTTCTTTTCACAGTCTAATATCTGAATATCAAGTTTTGGATACTCTGTCTTTAAAAATTCATAATCATCTGTTGGATTATCTTTAGCTATAATTACTGTTACATTATCACGAACTGTTTGGATCATAATAGAAGAAATACAATCTCTAATATGATCTTCAGCTTTATAAGCTGGAATTCCAACAGTCAATAGCTTAGCTTTAGTATTAAGTATATTCATTCTTATTCTCCTTTTATCTCTAAAAATTATATATCGTCCTCGTCACTCCAACGCTGGAAATATGTAAGCGCCAATTCCTCTCCGCGCATTATTTTATTAATCTTTAAATTGTTTTTGCGAATTTCATCTTCTAATATAGTAATAAGCCTTTCTCTATTTTCTACATTATCACCAAGAGCAATTTGTCTCTCATTTTCTTTTATCATATATTTCATCTGCTCTATAACAATAGTCAAGATTCTAATTTTATCTGTACGAGAGTAAGAAGCAGTACCATTAACTAATGATTTCTTTTCACTCATTTCTTCTATCCCTTTCTTCTGTTAAAGCTGTTAATTTATCAGTTTTAAAACCTTGCTCGGCTGTTAAAATAGCTACAAGCCTTGTTCTACCATTTACATCATCTGATAAGTCAATCTGTCTATTATTCTCAGCTATCATGCGGACAACTTGGTCTAAAATAGCTTGTGTTATCTCTATTTCCCTAGATAATTCTTCATCTGTAAAAGTTGAAAAATCATAATCATTAATTAAGGGAATAACATTATCTGCCATACTTCTTACAAACCTCCTTTTTAATTCTTTCTAATTATATTATACAAAAAATTTTTTAGAATGTCAAATGAAATCACAAATTAAGCATCTGTTTTAACCAAGCGACTTTCTCTATATATAATTTATGTTCTGTATTCCACTTTTCCATCATTGAAGCGGGCGGCGTTACCCCAGCGCCTTGAGCCTTCTTTATTTCCTCTACAACCATATCGTGTAAATATCCAGCATGCTTAAGTTCATCACTTGCCATTTCTTTATATTTAGAAGCTATAGACGTTTCGCCCATAACTCTACTTTCAATACATTCCTCTATATAATACTGAGCATCATTAAGTTCTTCTTGAATACGCTCTGCTAATTCTCTTATCTTTTTCATATTTTTCTCCTTTCACTTCAAGCATAAAAAAAGACCCCTTATAGTGATTAACTATAAGGGGTTTGCCTGTTTTATATATATTAAACTTTTTAATTAATACTTACTTGCCTGAGTTACAACACTTGAAACTGTACCAGCTCCAGTAGTCAATACCAAAGTTATATTCTCTGGCAAACTATCACAAGGACAATTACCATTATAGTTTATCTTCACCATTATAGGCGGTAATGTTAAAGTGATAGGCACTGTAGTCGAGGCTGCATTTTCTGATACGATAGCCCCTTTTATTGGATTACCATTCTGGTATAATTCCATAGTGACCTGGCCTGCCGCACTAGGTAAAATTGTAGCAGAAACATTTACGCTATAATACCCAGCACCTGCAATAATTAATGAACCATTCCCAGCAGTTAAATTAGGTCCGAATCTATAAATAATAGATCCCATATTTATTGTACCATTTTCTATAACTGCTTGTGAAGTACTATTAATAAGTTGGATAGCCGATTTACTCATAATACTTACCTCGCTAAATTAATTAAAGTTGCAACATCCGCCGCTGCAAAAAGGATTAGAGCCACTTGAATAAGTTGTTGCCATAGGGTATCTAACAACACCAGCTACTGCCTGATTAAGCTGAAGAGCATTAACCTGATCGCGTAATTGCTGAATTGTATTAGCATCCATTTTAGCAGCTAATCTCTGTTCTACACCTGCAAGCTGCATAGCGCTTTCATATTTTGCATTTGCAATCTGTGCGCTAAGTTCTGCACCAGTATTAGAAATTAACTGTTTAATATCGCAACAGCACTGACTCTGTTGTCCACTAAGTGCGGTAAGTGCAGTTTCTACGTTACCAAATTCTCTAATTAAACTAGCGTTACCATCTTTAATTGCATTAATAGCATTGGAAGCATTTGCTGATGATGATGCAATAATCTGAGCTGTTCCACTATTAACAGAACTCAATATATCTCTTGTCTGAGCCTGTAAATTCTGATTATCAAAACCTCTGTTTACATCAGCCTGAATAGCATTAGTATTTCCATTGTTTCCTCCAAAACCATTACCAAATCCGCCTCCAGCTAGAATAAGTAATGCAAAGATCCAAAATGCGCCACTCATGCCATTCATTCCGCCACCATTATTGCCCAATAAAGCAATATCAGATGCGGTCAATCCATTGTTTTCCATAACTTTTTCCTCCTGTAATTTTTTTAGGGTAGCGACTAATCCACGCGTTTGATTAGCCGGTTATAAATATTAAAGCTTAAGCTTTTTAAATAAATTAAATGCTAATATTGCTCATAATATTAGCTAAATCTGACATACTAATACCAATATCGTTTAAGCATTGAGTTACTGCGGCTTCATAGTTCCCGCCACATTTATCTATAGCTTCTAAAACTTCTTTACCGTTAGGCATTTTAGATAATTGGTATCTTAACATTTCGTCAGTATTTGAGGCTGCTTTTACCGTTTGATAAGCTTGTGCTATTGGACTGTTGCGTAATTGCTGCCCCATCACTTGGCTTACTAATTGGTTCATTCTTGCTACCTCCTAAGATCTCGTTTAAAGTTTCTGTTAGAATAAGCTTGAGATCTTCTTTTTTAACGTAATCATTCATATTAGAAGGACTAACATTAAAAACTTTATCTGTGATTTCTTTAGCTTCGTATGCGGCTAACGTCTTCGTCATCCCATACTCATTAACACTTTTTAGATAGAATACAACATTTGGTGAAGTTCTATCAATAAAAACTGCAGTGGTATTTGGTTGCATCTCTATCTGTCGGACATTTTCTGGTCCATCCGCCAAATTTACTCCATAAACCACATTAGATTTTTGAAAGTTATTTGGATAATTCACTCCTTTGTTTTCTCCTTTCAATTAAATATTAATTTTAGCTTTGTTACTTTTAAATAATTTGTCCAATTATTTAAAAAATTTTTTATTGAAGATGATATATTTTTATTTTTTCTCCTTTCCTCATCTTCTATATATATTATAACAAAAAATTTTTAAAAATGCAAATTTTTTGCATATTTATTCTAAAAAAATTTTTGGTGGGTCTCGCCATTAAGCAAGACCCGCCGCGAGTTAAAAAAGAATTAAAAATGTTTTTTTATTTTCTATATATAGAATAACAAAAATTTTTTAAAAAGTCAAATATTTTTTCTTATAATCTCAATTCCATAAAACACCGAGGGAGGGCAAGCCAACCCCCGGCATAGATTATAGTCTAAAAACGGCTGAAAAAAATGTTGATTTTTAAGTGGTAGATTTGGTGTACTGAACCGTAATTAAGTTTACATCGTCAAAGGTGGTTCCGGCACAAACGTAAACCATTAACGTATTATTTGTATGCTTTCTAATCATCAAAGCAGATGTACCTGTATTTCCCGTAGTACGATGCGCCGCCCCATAGATTATATATTGCATCCTCGATGTATCTATATTCAAAGATGTGCCTTGATTTGACAACTGCGTGGCTTCAATTTCATATGTCCTTTCATAAATCTTAGAGCCGTCAATCCACGTTCCAACTTCATGTTCCGTAGTAGAATAATCGCGAGAACTACTTCCCCCACTCGGCAAGTTATCAATAGCATCTTTCAAATCACCCAGCGTAGCGACTTCACCGCTTCGGTAGGTTAAAGTTATTGTCGCAAAATCGTCACTGACAGAGATGTTGTTTACACCCTCTAAAAGCGAGATTTGGTGAGGCGTGAGCTGGATTTCGGTCTTGTATTCATCTGCTAATTCATAACAGATTTTTGCATCATAATCGGTTAATTGTTGTTTGAAAGCATCAATGCCAGCCGAAGTAGATTCAAATTGTGATTTGATGAACAATCTATACCCAGTATAAGAACCGTGCCGATAAAATAATATTGCATCACCAATATTTGTTAATACATCACTACCTATAACAGCATTGAAACAATTTAATTTAAAATCTTTTGCATAATCTGTACTTTCACCAACAATCTTTGCAAAACGAGAAACACCAGCGGTATACATTTGTCCAGTATAAGTAGTTCCCCAATCCATTGATGCTAATGAAAGCGTTTCATGGTCAACCCTTAAAACTCCCCTTTTAACATCAAGGCTCGCTCCGTAAACGGTATCTCCGAACTGGATGTTGAGGTC
>Ga0310786_10002380_pt1 | contig 28832 bp, 41 predicted proteins | sample AusTroGonzalo_MG_FD_203881 | JGI IMG/M metagenome (GOLD analysis project Ga0310786, IMG submission 203881) | Bovine rumen microbial communities from tropical cattle in Woodstock, Queensland, Australia - Gonzalo_03 (v2) (version 2) | ecosystem: Host-associated > Mammals > Digestive system >...
TGCCGGCGTGGGCGGTGTCGGGGGAGGTATGCCCCCACTCTCTTGCCTCACTTCGCTTTGTAATTTTTCCAGTCGTTATGCTGCTCAAGCACTCTATTCGATACTATTTTATTTTCATCAGTGCTATTCTGTGCATAAACTTCACGCACCAACTTATTACTTTTTTCTCTGTTGCAACATCTGTGAGCCAGCTGGAGGTTAGCCAGATCGGATGGATGACCACCTTTATCTAAAGGAATGATGTGGTCCACTGTTGCACTCATTGGATGTGGAGATTTCAAAGTCTTATCAACAGGCTTACCGCATATACCGCATATATCCTGGGTGGCTAAAATCTTACGCCGAGCGGCCTCAAAAGCTGGGCGGTGTCCTGGAGCTCTGTCAAGTCTTGTTGAAGAGGCCATACTACTTATCATCCTCCTCATACTTGCAAGGCTCACTAAATGTTTCTCTGATGTATTCTCCTACCAATCCATATCTAAAGCTGGAGTCTTTTGTGGATAATAATGGTGATTCCTTATCAGGTTTATCACCAGCTCCATACACCTTAACATCATCCATCTGCACTCCACCAATTTTATTTACATTACCATACAGAGATCTAAACAGTTTCTGGTTAGGATGCTCTGCCAGTGTAGCTGCAGCCAACTTACGATTGATAAGCATGGGTATATGCAGATCATAATTGATAGTATCAAACCCTTGATGCTCAAGATAATTCTTTACTGCTTGCTGTGCCTTGATGTATCCACCGCTCGGACCATAGAGAGTATTCAGCTCTTTGATCCTATGACCTAATGTTCCTCTGATACCACACGGCACATCCTCTATTGGCTTCATGATAAAGAAGTCATCATTGAACAGCCAGAAGTTATCAGTAAGATTATCATCATCAAATATTTTCTGTAGTGTGTAATTAACCTTCTCATATCTATCAAAGCCTATCTGTTCTACTTCTACATAGATATCCGGCTCAATATCTTTAGGCTTACCACCATAGAATACTATCCGGTTATACGGAAAGTTCTCTACCACAGATCTGACAGAGTACTTGATCTCATCTGACTTAATATCATTAGCCAGTATATAAACTACATCGTGCATATCCATACTCCACTATTGATTCAAACGAAAAGTACCAAGCCGTATTGACCTGGTACTAATCTAAAAGGAAAACGAAACGAAACAAAATGATCTTCTTACATTCTTTCTCACTTACTATATATCATGTCAAGGTGCTGACATCAACTGACATTAACTGACATCAACTGACATCTTTATTAGCCGGCAATTGCTGCACAATTCTGTTGTGGATCCTAAACACATGACGGCTGGTATAGTTCAGCAGATTAGCAATCATATCCCAGTCATAACATGAGATATATCTCATATAGATTATCCGTGATTCCACCGGCTCTTCAATAGTACTTATAAATGCTTTTACTCTCTTCTGAAGATCCTCCAGCTCTGCCTCTTCCTGTTCCATCAGTTCGCTGAGATCTGCAGCAGCAACCGCAAATTTATTTCCACTTGGAGGTATTGAGTTCTGAACACGCAGAGTATCTGTAGGAACACTTGCAGTACCTTCAGCCAGATCCATTAGCATATACAACTGCTCTGTATCACGCATCAATTGCCGCTGCAGACTTATCAGCCTATGTAAATCATTTTGAGTTAGATCTATCCTTTTCATATCTTTTAATCTCCTCAACCCTTCTTACTTCTAACAACACCCACAGTACCAGCACTATTAGTGTTATTACTATTAGCACGCCTGTGGCCATCAGAGCTAATAACAATATACCCATGTTTCCTCCTATACTGATCTAATCTATAAAGTATGTAATCCGGATCCAGCGTACTCAATCTCCCAAACCACTGGCTGTGAAAGAACTCTCTGATCCGTAATAACTCCAACTGGCTGGTGTACTTAGCCTTGTAATCTTTAATAGCCTGGTACACTATCTCTGAAGCCAGAGCTTTCCACCCTGTCCTTCTCCGGAGCATAGTCTCAGCTGCTTTCTTCCGGCCTAATATATATCCGATATTTTTAATCTCATCCAAAAGTGTTCACTAACTCCTAATACTTGGTGAACAGACCTAACCCCAGTATTTGCAACGGTTTCAGCAATTTTGTTCACCAACTTTCAAAAAATCCCTATATATTTCTTTTTTTGTTATATATTCTTATATACTCTTTTTATATATATTTATATATATTTAGTGAACAAAGGGGAGTAAGTGTTGAAATTCCAACGATTTTTTGTTCACCAAGGTGTTCACTAAGTGTTCATTAACTGTTCACTAACGCATACTTGGTGAACACATTGTACTTAAAAAGGTACAATTTCATCATCATTTACTGGGTAAAACCCCTTCATTCTCTGAAATGCTTTTTGTCTGCCATAACTCCCACACCTCTGTGGGCCAGCATCCTCCCATCCGGAGATCTCATTCCGCATTATGCTCAGGATCCTGCTGGAGTCTGATCTCTTTGGTAACCCAGGCTGATCCAATGCGTTCTGCCACAGATCCGCAGCACAGATATATTTAGTGGTACAGTGATCTAAATACTCTTGTATCAGGCCTACCCACGCATCCTCTTCTAAAAAGTTCTTCTGTATCTTAATTGCGTGCTCTTGGATCTCATTGGAAAGTATCAGAGCTGGATGCTTAGTCTTATAAATATAAAGAGCTTCGGCCCAGCACTGCTCAAAGTATTCTCTGACATCAGGTGCAAATAGATCTCTGCTGCCTTTACCTTTGTGTACTGCAACCGGTAAAAATCTCCTATTACCTGTGCGGTCTGTCAAGAAGTTGTAATCATTTGTAGTAGCTGCAAATACACATGATCTCGGCCTGTCTGTAGTCCGTCTCGCATAAGGCTCACGATAACTATCTACCTGAGTGGTAACAAAAGCTTTGATGCTCTCCACTTCCTTCTGCCTCTTGACCGCAAGTAACTCTGCCAGCTCAAGGATCCATTTACCACGCAATCTCTCCACTGCCTGTGTGCCTTCAACTGTGTTCAGGTTATCATCAAACCACACATCATTGACCGCTAATCTCCGGAGAAACATAGACTTACCACTACCCTGCTCACCTACCAGCACCGGCATGTAGTCAAACTTACACCCTGGATGATATGCTCTGTTTATCGCACCTTGCATGAATATGTGGATAACTTCAGAAGTATACTGATCATAATCAGCTCCGAGATAATCTGAAAGTAGTGTACTAACTCGCTCTTGACCATCCCACTGTGGTAAAGCTTCAAGCCAGTCTGTAATTGGATTAAACTTGTTACTCTCAGCAGTGATAATAAAACCACTCTCATAGATATCATTACCCTTCAGGCCATAGTAAGTGTCCAGATAAGCCTTCAAGTTAGCATCATCGTAATCTTTCCAATCGCCATAGGTATCACCCTCCGCTCTCCATGGCAGCTGTCCAAAGTACTTAGGCACATATCCAATGGTGTCGTATCTGATCTTACCAGCCAGTTCTTCATCTTCCTGAAGTACAGTTACCACATTCTGAATTGACTGCTTATTGACCATCACCGGAGAGCCATCGGGATTCTTTTTAGCTGTTGGCTTTTTCTCCAGAGTGATGTATTGTTTAGCCTTTGGAGCCAGCCTGTTGGTGATGTTCATACTGCCTTTAGGTAACTTAAGTGCGGACTCTACAATCTTCTCCACCTCATCATCCTCCAGTGGTGGTACACATCGCTGTTGGTTTTCAGCCTTGACCGCAGCCACTATAGTGCTATCAGCCAACCCTCTGCCTTGAAAACTGCAAGCGATCTTAAATAAGGTATCGTTTCTGGTACCCTCACTCACCCTATCCGGTAAAGAGCCTAGTGGCTGTTGATCCTGTTTAGATTTACCCTCATCCAGCAGCTTGAATACTGTCTTATCAGCCTTTGCAATTGGTGTTTCATCAGGTGGACACTCCCACATGTATCTATTACCATTTGAGTGGATACTGGGAGGAGCTACGATGTAACCGCCATCAGCTCTCACATCCACACCCTCAAGTATTCCTGTGCGACACTTTACACGCTCTGAAGTCCTAAAAAATAAATGGTAACCGCCTCTGCCTGTGATACTGTCTGCTGTATCCGGTAACTCACCATTGATACGCTGCCAGTCTCTTAAAGAGTCGTATCCATTTATCCCTTTGTTATCATCCACATCAAGATCTATAACGACTATACCGCCTGACCTTTGGCCTGTGGCTATTCCTATATTTGCAGTTGGCAGCTCTTTCCACCACTTCTCAATAGTTGAGATATCAGTGGTAGCGTTCTTAAATCCACCAGCTTGTATTGGAGTCTTGTTCTTTGGTTTCAATGGAAATACTGCAAACCCCTGTTTAGCATATTCAATTGCAGCATCCCTTAATTCATTCTGCATGTTTACTCTCCAATATATCTATAACTTTTTCAGCAGCCGCCTTACCTGGACAGAATACAAACTCCACTCCGTATCTTTCGTGCATCACACTCATAGCTCTTGCTACTTGTATTCCAGGTATCACCTGACCGCTTTTCAGTGCTATATTCCTATCAAATAAATCTTCTAAATCCTTTACCTGGCCAGTCTCAATTAAGAATACTAACCTACAGCCTATCTCCTGAGCTGTCTTACACTCAGTGGTAAACCGCCTTTTTTCTTTGACGGATCCACACAGATTCTGTGTTATCTCCATCAGAGATGCTTTTGTATCTACTGAAACACTTGGTGGAAAGCTATAATCTCCTACAACCAATTTAGATCTAACAACTTTCACACCCTGAGCTTCCCACCACTTATGTTTCAGCTCATGTTTACCTGGCTGCTGCCTGGTATCCTCTAAGATAATCATTAGAATGGTGTCTCTTCAGATGCATCTACCACTCCGGCTGGTGCAGTGGTCTCCTTCAACTTGTTGTACTCAGGTATCGTAAAGTTACCATCCTTAATATCCACTACCGGTACAAAATCAGTAACTCTTGGCCTAGTCTTAATTTTCCCATCATTGCCTATGTAGTCCTCAAGTCCGATGATTATACCTACATTAAGGTTTATCAGCTCTGACTCATCCCATTTCCACTCAAAGCCATCATTAGACTTTTCCACAGCTTCTATGAAAGCCTTAAAGAAACCTCTGGCCTTTGGTTTGTACGATCTATAAGAATTAAGGCCCCAGAAACCGGCACGCTCAAATAAATCTTTGTAGTAGCCTTTGAAGATACCATCTGCTATATCCAAGCCTATCAGCAAATACTGTTTCTCTTCATTGTCTGTGGCACTCACAATTGTTGCTACATACCCACCAGCCTCAGGGCCATTGTATGTAGTGGTGGTACTTGCTACCTCATTAAAATCAAACTTCTCCATGATTACCTCCTATCGGATCAAATATCCTGTTGATACACTTTTTAACCTCATCCATGCTTATGGCTCTTCTGTCTGCAAACTGATATTCAAACTCATTTATCAGCTTGGATGGAGTGAACTCTTTTCTCGGCTCCACTCTCTCAATGTTTAGCCACTTCAAGATGCCTGATATACAGTTCTTATCCTGACACTTATCATCGAGATCCTGATAGTAGCACATCCGGCATGGATCACCCAGCACATTAGCCAAGTCTTTACTGCCGAGTGTGGTTAACCACTCTTTGTTAGTCATTTGATACCTCCTTTTTTACTATCCCTAAGCCATCACAAATCAAATCAAGTTTTTCTATAATCGTATTGAGAGCATCGGCAATGATATACGATTCTTTGCCTTTTTCGGCTGAAATATCATCTTTTCGTATAGCTGTCAGCTCTTCTACTGTACAATTAAGTAAAAATGCGATTTTACTCATTTCATCCTTTGTAATAGGATAATCCGGCTTATATAGCCTATTATGGAGCCATTCTTTTTTACCATTCACCTTACGGCTAAAATCTTCTTGCGTCCATCCGAAAATCTTAAGCTTTTCCTTTATAAACTCTTTATTGAGCTCCTGTGATACTGTATTATCTTTCATCTTTCCCTCCATCCATCTTCGCACCGCAGTTGGGGCAGAAATTAGATTGCCATATCATACTCTTGTTACATTCACTACAGTATTCAATTCCTTTGCGTGTCTCCCACTCACCATGTCGCTGTGGCTCGGCTTCGATTGTGGGAGCATTGATAATCATTCCGTATATTGTGTTTACATCTTCCGTGCCTCCGTCTGCTCCGTATTCCGAAAGTATTTCATACGCAAGTGCATCTGCATCAATCAGTCTCATGTTTACCTCCTACGGCTAATATACTTAAGTAGTTTTCACTTTCTACTTAAGTAATATAGCCGTTAATAACTAATACCAGCTTTACCGAATTGGTTTCTGACAGTCTGACCGCTGCAGCCTAACTCATCAGCTATCTTGGCGATTGACCACCCAGCATCTAAACAAGCCTTGGCTTTACCGAGATCAAACGCATTTTTACGCTTTCTCGATTTCTTCTCCGGAACTGGATCCTTTTTCTGCTCAGCTGCCTTTGCTGTCTTATCCAGCATGGCTAATATGCTGAGCTTCAGCACCTCATTCTTTGGCTCAAGATCTTCCATCATACTGGCCAGATACCTTATTGCATCACTTGTTTTCATGTTTCTGTTCCTCCTCCACTAATATCCCTGCAATAATATCTTGTAACTCTTTATACTTAGGATTATTCCTGATACTCATGGCAGTACTCTGAATTGCCCTGTTGGTTATCTGCTCCAGCTCATCAGCAATAACGCTCTTTACTGAAAGCGTGATAGCATCCTTGATTTCCAGATTGATTGCATCCAGTCCAGCTGCCTTGTAAGGATAAGTATCAGACACATATCTATAATCCTTATGCACATAGTCCGTTATAAATGCCTCTACCATAGATCTGATATCTTCCTGAGTAGCACCCCAGGTAGCTTCACGGATCCCCTCTATGGTATTTATTACTTCATCTCTATCTATCAGATCACCCATAAACATCACCCCACTAATAAATCTTCATACTCAATTGGTTTAGTGAGTACTTTAGTATCTCTGCACCAATCACATTTGCCACACTTTTTAGGTGGTCTTACTCCACGCTTCACATCATCAAACTCTTTTACATAGTGTTTTACGATTGCCTCAGCAGCGTTTATTTTCCACTGAGGCAGGTGGATTATCTCTAAATCTGTTGGATCCTCTTTGGTAAGTACCGCAAAATAGAATGGTAGCTCTTTGCCGGTATTGTACTTCACCACTTGCTGGTAAATGTATGCCTGGATATCATAACCCCATGCATCGATAAAGGTTTTCCACTCACCATCCTGATACACCGGCAGCATTGAAGCCATTACTTTCAGATCTACTATCAGCTGGCCATCGTGGTAACTATCCATCTTGATCTTGAATGGATAACCAAATATCTCTCCGGTCATGATCTGCTGTGGATCTCCGCTCATGTACTGCATAAACAGCTCATCACGCTCTGCACGCTCAATTATCTGATCGCACTTCACATAGTCCATCCGCAGTGAGCCATCTTTCTTAAAGATCTCCGGATGCTGGTCAATAAACTCAGGCATCTCATTTGAGAAGTAAGCATCCACATAACTACCCATAGTGAGAGCTTTAGAGAATGGTCTCTTATACTCGCCTTTTATCTCTGCCATAGCTTTACTCTCACACTGGATAAATGACTTGATCTGTGAAGCTCCAAAGTACTCCATCTGTGCTTTTTCACTGAAGTAGTTGCTGTTGTTTAATTCCATAACTACCTCCTACTTCTCCGGAGCAAAATCTCTCACTCTTACCGCTGGCCCAGTCTCACCAAATGCAGTAACTATCTCCTGATACAGTTGGATCTTCTTACCAACCCATTCATCCACCCAATCTGTGGCACACGCTTTAGCCACATTTTTCTTATTGGTGGTATTCAGGATCATAGGCTTAAAATCACCCTTGAAATAAAGAATCAAATGCTCTTCTGATCCCTGCTGGTTTTGTACCATTTCACGCTTTACATCCTCAATGGTAACAATCATATCTTTACCATCATCCGGTAAATCCCAGCTCCCAAAATACTTCTTGTTAGCGGTCTTTTGCCACTTAATGTGTTCTGCCATTGTTTTCCCTCCTTATACGATATCTTCAAACACCTCATTGATCGCACTAATTACATCAACTCGGTTAGGTTTGACATGATTCATTCTGTGCATACTCATTCCATGCTCTATCAGCCTTCTGAGATATATAGTGATGAGATCTCTGCACTCCTGGCACACATAATCTGCACTCCAGCCTCCGCAGAACTCACACCGATGAGCATCAATCACATAATCATCGCCACACTCAGGACACCTTGCTATATCAAAGGATTCCTGCCGGCCTTCTGATATCACACCGGTATATTCTGTCTCATGTATCGCATCCTCTTCACTGAATACATGGCCACATTTCTCACATGCCAGCATTGTTTAACCTCCTTATCTCCACTACTTCTCCGGAGAACTCCGGTATAGAGCTTACTGTTCCGCTCTGCCTTACCTCATAAGGGAGCGAGGGCGTATCTACCACGAACTCAATAACCGCACCGCCATAATCTCTGGTGTTATCTGCTGTGGTATCTCCATCAGCCTTCTGATCCGCTAATATGACCGGCAGCTGCTTACCACTGCTTAGAGTGATAATGTACCTTGCTCCTATCTCGGAGCCAAAGGCACTACCAAGAGCCACACAGTAAAATCCGCCTACTTTTCTCAGGCCATTATCATCAGTCCATGCCTCTTTCTGGAGCTGGTACTGTGGAGATCCTGTTGAAGTGATGGCTCTATAATCCATGTAGCACTTAAACTCTCCACCACCTGGATACCACGCTGTAGTGGACATTGTGAGCAGTATTGCCACCGCCCATTTACTTGCTGCTGCGGTAAGCATGGCTACACCCCATATCCAGTGATAAACAACATAGCAAATGCCACCAGCAACGCTCCTGTGATTTTCAGTACTTCTTTCATCTCTTTTTCCTCCTTTTGATTTTTCTCTATCCGCAGGATGGAACACATAAGGCGAAAGGGGTTTTGATCGACACAGGGATATAATGTTTACTAGGATTATTGGTTATTAAATAGTAAGTTGTATCTATTGACCTCATGTGCTCCACTCTGCGGACAGAGCAGTTAACTTTTTAGAAAATCGGCTTGATCTCCTTCTGCTTCACCTTGGTATAAAACATCTCGCAAGCTTCACGCCTCAGATCCGTGAGACCACAATCTGCATATCTACACCACACCTTTTTCTTTCTGCCATCTTCCTGTGGATCATGAAGCGGACACTGGCTGCACAGATAATGGATGCCTTCAGCGTGAAACTCATCAGCCACAGTATTAAATTCTTCTGTAGTCTCGCTATAACGGAAATAAGCACAGTGGATACCATTGAACGGCTGCTCTTTTATCTCCGGCTCATATTCAGCCAGCACCTCCGCCCAGTGGTTAAATTCAGATTCGTACTCTTTAGGATCTTCAGACTGGATCACCTTGATTTTCTGCAAGGTTTTTGTTAACATGAAAAAAACACTCCCTTCCTATTTCTTGGAGTGCTATCATATCCCCTTCTATTGATTTTCCAAAATAATACAGTTTAATAAGATTATGATTTTAGGAATAGATACCACTCATTTATTTACGGCACCCCTTGTGCCGTTCCCTGTTGACAATAAAATATCACAGGAAAATATGAATTGCAAGCACTTTTTTTCTAAAATTGTAAATTTTTGAATGCGTCGATGATCTTCTTATCCGGATCAGTGCCATCAGGTACCACTATTATGAAGCCATTATTGCACGCAGCAGCTTCAATAGCACCCTCTCCTTTTTCTATATCTTTATAGTCCTGGCTCTCCGGATCATACTGATACAGCTCAATGGACCCATCATTATATTCAGCTCCATCCTTGGCACCTATCATCTCATAATAAGTCTCTGATTTACCACTCAGGCCAAGAGCCTCTGCCACTGCATCAATATTCTGTTCGATTTTTACAACTTCTGTATCTGTGGTATCTGCTGTCTCCTCTTCAGCTGCCTGATCTGATCCACAAGCAACTAAAGCTATTGAAAAAATGACCGCAATTGTAAGAATTAATACTTTTTTCATCATTTTTACCTCCAATTTGAGTATAATATATGCTTTTCAGAATTGCAACTCTCCGAGAATGTTGAAATTTCAATGGATAGAGCCTGAAACGCTCTATTTTTCGATTTAAGCGACTTTTTTTGATTTTAGGATATATGATACCTTAAATAACGCAAAAAAGACAGGGCCGAAACCCTGCCTAGTCTGCGTATCTATATAGTGGAGGTAAACATGACCTCACAGATGTGAGGCTAAGTTATTTATCCTCGCTATCCCCTATCAGCTGAGCAAATACCTGATGCAGTCCTACCGCAGCCAGTCCAGTTACCATTCCAGCCGCAAGGTGGTCGATGCTGAATCCCTTGTTATAGATGCAAGCAATAATTGCACCGAGGATCATAAGCGTGAGTGGAATCCATTTGTTATCTGTTGGCAGAAATCTCTTCATAATGAAGCCAACACACAGGCAAATCACCATTACCACCGGTATATACATATCTACAATAAATTCCAGATCCATAATACCCTCCTTACCGAGTTACTAAATCTTTACGCACCAAGCCGTTATCATAAGCCTCCAGCTCATCATCATGCACTCGCTCATAACTCTGGATAGTCTCATATCTCCTCTGCAAAGTGCCATTACCACCCAGCTTGATGTAAGGCTTATAAAGGTGGTCTATGTTCTCGAGCTCATCATAGCCTACCACCCCTCTGAAGTGGACTTTTTCTATGGCTGGATAGAGCTCATTGTGCAGCAGAGCCAATATACCCTCTGCCTCAGCAGATCTCTTCTTTTTCCGAGTGGAGATCAGGTACTTTATAAACTCCCAGAATCCTAAACTGCCGAAAATTGTTATGATAAGTCTCAGTGCTGTTTCTGTCATTTTTAACGCCTTCTTTTTATATCACTAATTTATTTACTATTTTCTGAATCGCTGCATAATCATATCCAGCTGCCTTTAATCTCTTCTTGCGTGTTTCACCATTACCCCACTTGCCGGCCAGTACTTCCTTGGCGATCTCCACATTGGATTTCTTTTTAGTAGTGGTCTCTTTGGCTGGTGTTTTAGTGGTCTTTTTAGGTGCTTTTTCTGTGGCTTTCTTGCTCTCTCCCAGATCATCCAGCAACTTCTGCCACCGCTCATATCCTACTGTGCCTGGGCCACCTGACATTCTGCCTGGACACTGCTTACCACAAATATCCCAGTGGCGTACCAGCTTTGTAGCGTTTTTGCAGTATTTCCGGATATACTTGATAGCCTTCTTGATTGCCTTTATCTGGGCCTTGCTCGGATCATGTTTAGCACAGTCGCACATCTCAATTGATACTGTATTGTAGTTATTCAGCTCACCCCAATACTTGGCAGCTCCACCGGCTTTAGTGAAAAATATACCAACGCTCCATGCCGGTCTGCTGAGTGGTACTGACTTGCAAATGTTCCCTGCTCTATCCACGAATATGTGAGCTCCGGCCTGTCTCTGATTGCTGTGTGCAAAATAGCTACACTCATTTATCGCTGTGTCTCCTGAGATCCCAGTATAGTGGATAACTATTGCCTTTACATTTTTATAAGGTCTCAATGGGCCGTAACTGATTGATTTTGCTCTTATGAATTTCATAAGCAACCTCCTAAGTCAATTTGTGTGTAGAGGATAATATATCCTCGTTCATCTTATCCCACTGTGTTGCTAATCCCCAGCCATCCAAGTTCAGGTTATTCTTAGGTGCTCTCCACACTTCGATAACATACTGATATCTGACATCCGTTACAGCGTTCATATATGTATTAACAAAGTAGGTGGTATTTCCACGAACTATCAACGCTGGCGATTTCAGTGTTAGTGTAGAGCTGGATAAACTTGGAGCATTAACAGTCTGATTATATCCGTATGCTGCACTGTTATATGCAGCAAGAGCACTACTGCTGGAATAATACACTTCTCTGGCATTATTACCAGCTTGGTACACACCTCTTGTAACTGATGTAATATACTTTGTTGTATCAACTAAAGCGTGTATCGAATTGGCTGGTATTTCCGTTATCTCATAGCAACATGAGTTTAATGCGTACTCTTCTCTCCCCTTACCTTTTGTAGTGATGCTGTATTCTGGTATAGTAGCCATCCTGATCAGCACATAGTAACTGTAATTAGTAAAATCACAAGTGTAAGTAGGTGATAAGTTCGCAGCTGCCACTAATGTAGTTGAAGTAGTGGTATATGATATCGGATTTATCTCTAAATCAGCTTTAAGATATTGGTCAAAACTATAAGTCTTTTCCAGCGTTGCATCCGGTCTCATTACTCCTCGTTGTAGGATGGTAGTTCCACCACCTGAGGATGTGCCTTCTGTCTTTACTCCTGATGCAGTATAAAAGTATTTACCACTCAATACATCAGCTGCTTCAGCAGTGGTATCTGTTACATCCGTGAATGTTGCTGTGCCTCCACCTGTCTTTGGTAATTGCACAGCCGGTACCGCTGAGTAGTTTGCACCCAGCAGACTGATATTCTGTGCCATAAAAAAACACCTCCTTAAGAGATGCTGAGTACTTTAGTACTGCTATTTTGTGTAATAGTTGGCATTGTCAATGAGCCACTTACACCGAGTATTGATTTTCCAGTTAAAATGTTCCCTGCTGTGCAGTCTGATACATTAGTGAGTGATACTGTACCACCTGAAGTGTATCCTGCTGGAATAGTTACTGTACCAGCTACCGCTCCTATTGTGCCACTTGTATTACCATTGTTAGCCATGCTGCCTGATACAGATCCACTGGCATTATACGCTGTCTTAGTGGTAAGTATATCTCCTGCTGCTGCATTAGCTCCAGAAGTATCATAGAATTTAGCAGTACCACCGCCCTGCTTAGGTATATCTACTTCCGGTACATTTGAATAAGTAACCCCATTGATTACTACATTAGATGCCATATCTTCTCTCCTTTATGAAACCAATAAAGTACTGCCATTCCATGTGATAAGTCCGTAATTACTTGGAATAGGCTCAATTACAATATCTGTATCAATAACCATACCCTGTGTGCTGAGTACCTGAGCTTCACTGCCTGGAGTGATATCTGTGGATCCCTGATATATCACAGGAATAAAAGTCTCACCCATTTCACAGTTAAAGGTAGTCTCTTCACTCAGCTCACAATTGAAGGCATCGTCATTGTTAAAAACAACTTTTATCTCTGCCGGATCGCTCATGATAAGATCTCCTCATTGATTACATCAAATACTGATACATTTATGATCTGTGATGCTAAAGCCTTACCACCTGCAAGGACTCTCACCTGCACCTGAGCTTTGCCTTTATTGAACATCAAAGTCTGCTCCTGAGTAAGAGTGATATCCACATTATTTCTATCAATACTCATGCCAGGTGGTAATATGTGGTTTTCCATCTGAAAAACTAAGGTGGTATTACCCTGCCTATAAGTTACTTGGATCTCTTCACAATCTGCCGGGTTGACAGGCAGTGTAAATGTGTGAGTCGGTGTAGTTGCTCTGTACATATTATCCTCCTTATGCACTGGTAGCCTTTATGTATAATAATCTGAAATTGACTGTAGCTCCTGATGTTACCTGAGTAGCACTGGTATTAGCCAATGTTACTGAGATGCTGTGTGTGCCGTTAACAAATACTGTACTTGGAGACAGCCTATAGTTTGAAGCACCCCAGCCAACTATACCAGCCAAAGTCATGCCAGCTGGCCTATCCCCTGCCGGTACTGTATAAGTTGCGTTTGCGTATGATCCGTGTGCTGCGATATTTGATGTAGTGGTTACTGCAAGCTGTACTATCTGAAAAAAGCCTGTGCCACTCACATAGTTGCTATCATTAGAGAGCTGGCTTACCGCTGTTGGTATTGATGATGTATCAGCCTTGTTACTGAGTACATTACCGCTCCCATCCTCAATATCTCCAGCAGCAGTTACATCTCCAGTCCACTCTACTGTGAGTGCGTTTGACCTTGCGTTGTCTGCTGTGCCGTTACCTACTATGACTGCATAGGTGTCTGCGTTATCTTCAACATTGTATTTGCCAAGTGCGGTCTGATTGTTAGACGATGCTTTAGTTTCTTTATTTTGTGCGTGGCTATTATCACCTGAAGCATTTGTATTATTCCCCTCAGCATGACTGCTAACGCCTGTTGCATATGCAGAATCACCCTCAGCATGGCTATTATCACCTGTTGCGTGCGTGTTTAACCCTTCAGCGTGAGATAAACCTCCTGTAGCATAAGTTAATTTGCCTTCAGCGTGTGCGGCATATCCTTTAGCAGAGTTATTATTTCCCTCAACTACTGACCAGTTCCCTATATCTGAAGATAAGTTATTTCTTCTTTTGCCTAAGGTATAATATGGAGTATCACTTGTACCGCCCTGATCATCATTACCAGGCCCATACCCCAGATTAGCAATTGCTGTATCAACACCGCTTACATTTTGGATAATTTGCATACCAGAAGTGGATATCTCTGACCTTGATTCGCCACTGGCATTTTGACCTATTACCGCTCCAGTAGAGCCAAATTGAGCAAGGTTAGTGAGTCCATCTCTGATAGCCATACCTTGAGTGGTTATAAGCGTGTTACCGCCACTGTGGTAGTTAGGATCGCCAGGATCATTCCACTCATCCTGTGTTACTTCAGTTACATGAGCTCCTGTGCTATCATGCCAAAAATGCTCATTGACACCTTCAGCAATAGTCTTGGCTGTTGTCGCAGTAGCACTCGCACTTACCGCAATACCTTCAACCGCATCAGCAGTTTCTTTGGCATCAATAGCAGTCGCTTCAGCCACTACCGCTTTTGTTTTTGCTTCATTAGCTGTCTTATCATCAGTAGGTGGAGCACTCGCATTACCTGTTATCCACGCTCTACCACCGCTTACTCTGACTTGTACTTTATCCCCTGCTGTGCAGTTGATGGTCTTTTCTATGGGAGTTTCATCAATACCGCCTGGAATACTCACCCATACAGTGTTGCCTTCTATTCTCTTAACTACAGCCTGAGTATCATACGGCCCTGTTTTAGTGCTCTTTGATTGACTGATTAACTGTGCTAAATCTTTAGCAACATTAGCCATACTTTTCTACCTCCTCATCAACGCTGCAGCCGTAACCCAGCTCCATGCTCATTGATGTTATCTTGTATAAACCTTCAAGGCCTTGTTTCGGATAGTGGAGCCGTACCAAATCAGATACGCTCAGCTCCGGATGGAATCTCCTCTTGTATTTAGCCTGAGTAGCCACACTCTGCTCTTCTCTAAGCCGCCTGAGTGCATAGGCCTCTATGGTCTCTCCCTCGTTCAAATCTGCATCGGTATCCTCCATCCACACCTCTCTGCCTCTATTCTGAATTGAGAAGATACTGTTGGATGATTCATCCTTAGCTACTGCTGTGAGATCTCCGGAGATAGCTCTGAAGCAGTTAGGGCATTGATACCAATCATAAGTTATCTCTATTTCAGGCTCTATTGCATCATTATCAAGTGGATCATATTCAACTGCAGCATCAGTAGCGTTGGACAGAATCTGAATAGTACCATCTCCGGCTATTCTCATTCTCCAGTCAATTGCAGCGAGAATCTTCTCAATCATAGTAAGATTGGTTTCAGAATCTTCTGCAATTATCGCCTCTTGGAGAGCTGGTGAATTATCTTCTATTACCACCGGAGCTGGTGTAGGCTCAAGCAGATTTTTAATAAGTATTCCACCAGGCATCTCAGCTGCTGCATACCACCCTCTTGGTAGTAAAACATCTCTGACCGGAGTTAACACCGAGTAAACATCCAGTGAATTAGTCTCCAAAACACCCTTAAAAGTCTGTGCCGGAGAAGTTGCGTATCCGGTAAAGAGTGGTACTAAAGCAGCATCCCCTGTCTGTTTCGCATCCAGGTACACTCTGATGATATTCTCCGTACCCTGCTCATAACCTACCGCACCGACAGTGGCAGAGCATCTTAATTCATCATCAGTATAAGAAATGGAGCCTTCTGTGATTTCAAAACGCTCCAAATCTCTCCAAGTCGCTTTATCCACAAATGTAGCATAATACGCTGCTGAAAAGCCTAAATTCCAATTCATTATGATGTACCCTCTTCCCAGTCGGATTGCGACATTCCTTCATAGCCTTCAGGATCTACTCTTGTTATTGTGAGACTTGCTGATACCACCTTACCGGATGAATCATAGCTCACATCATCACCCACCTGAACATCTGCAGCATAACTGGATCCATCTTTAGTCCGTACATGACAGATACCAGGCCAAGCTGCAAGCTGTCTCAAGGTCCGTATAGCGTTAGGATCATAAGCAGTGATGAATACTGCATTAACTGTGCCGGTCCGTCTTATACCAGGATTCCAATCACCCTGAATAGCACCACCTAAGTAGCGAGTCTCTTGGAAGTCCTTCTCAAAGCTATTGGACAGGCTCTGATTGAAATCACACTCTAACCGGTTTCCATCAAAATCTATAACGCTGTATCTTAAATCAAGGATATCCCCATCATATTTAGTGAGATCTACCCATGCCGGCTGATTGGATGCTGTGATGTAGTCTCCTTCTTTGCTCTTGAATACAACTCTATGACCACCCTGCTCTCCTATAGTTGGATAAGGATCTACATAAGTTGTACCCCAAGCTCCATCTTTAACCACCAGCTGTGGCTTATCCACACTAAGTCTATATATATCAAATGTATCATCCGGATCAGTACCGCCTGGTGCTACTGGCGTTATCAGAGCTATGTAGTTGGTATTATCCATCGACATTGTGGCTGTTGGCATAAGTGCTTGGTGAGTCCAATGTACTTCAAAGTCAAGTGTGGTTTCGGCACTCTGGCCAAGATCATCATTGACTGTAGCCACTAACCTATAAGCAGCACCATCATCAAAGCTGCCTATAAGATTTCCGAGATCTACTGTGATCTGATCTTCTCCAGTCTGTGTTGCTATAGCGATTGTCTCACCTTCATAGCCGTTAAAGTCTGAGCCATCAGGTCTTTCAACATGATATGACTCAGCACGCTCTATAGCCAGTGTGGTAGTACCGCCATCCCCTGCTCCAGTTATCGTAACTGTGAGTGGCATAGCCTTGAGCACATATATATCTCTACTCATATCAGAAGTATCAATATAAGTCTCATATACCAGAGACGATGTGGTGATTGTCGCTGTAAGCGGATCCGCTACAGTTACACCAACAGGATCGCTCCAGCTATCTGACATTTTTCCGGATGTAGATACCACCCTTACTGCAAGATTGTATGTATCTCCGGAGGTCCACCCCTGCTCTTCTGCACTTATAGTTACATGCTGAGCAGTTTCAGTGTGTGCTATGATGTTGGGTACTATCTCATACCAACCTAATGCTTGTGGATCCTCTGTGCCTCCTGGTGTCTCAAGGGTATATATACCACCTGATTCTGAGAAATAGTCCTTATCAGGGTCCACGCTATTGTCAGCCGTAAGAGCATATTGACCATACCAAACTCCATCTGCATTTATTTCTACTGTGGTGATCTCGGCATATCCCTGATCTGTGCCATCATTACTTGAATACGCCCATGAAGCCGTAACCTCTCCATCCACAGTTATTACCGGAGAAGATAACTCTAATACCGGTACTGTTGGAGCACTGGAGAGATCTATTGCAACTATATCCGACCAAGGGCCTTCTGTTCTCGCATCACCATTAGTCTGCACCAGCTTTACTCTGATATACCAGGTCTTTCCTGTTTCAAGGCCGGAGATATACCATTGTGCAGCGTGCATATTATTGATCTCATGTGAACTTGGCTCTGTGGTGGACTCCCATGCAATTGGCTCATCTGACCACGATACCACCGCTATATCTGCATCGGACCAATCCCAATCCCAGCCAACTTTTACAACACCTAACCACTCTGTTGCCTGTGCCGTAACACTGCTGGGTGCTACTGGAATAGTACCGCCATCCCATATCATGTTGGCTGATACCATCTTGGCATCTATCTCATAATTGCCGTATGTAACTGTTCTGCTGGTGGAGCTACCGACTATAGCTCTCACTCCAAATGCAAAGTTACCAACATCATCCCAATCAGGGCACTGCACAGTAGCTGTACTGGATCCGTTAGGAATAATGCCAACTATCAGATCATCATCAGGATTAGCTTCAGTCCTGTATGTAATTGCGAGAAAACTATCTGACACTGAAGAGTTATTAGTAGCAGTTACAACAGCTTTGTGAGTAAGGTTATCTGTACTTACGCTTAAAGCCGATGGATCTGTAAGATATCCTATACCACCTTCTACTAATGCTGGCTCACTGTTAGTAGTATTCCTGTCATGAGTGGTGCATACTCTCACCCACATACACTCATCTAAACCAACTGTACTCTCCGGAGTAAATTTAGCAGCATCCGTGCCTGTGGTGTCTTTGGATATTGTTGCATCCGTCCAAGTTGCTCCAGGTGGACACGCCATCCCTGCATCCGGAGTGGCTACTGTGTACTGCACTGTGGTATTGTCTATTGGATGAGCTGCATCAGCCTGTGCCACCCATCTTGCATAAACCTTACCATCAGTATCCATGCGAGCCTCTTCTATTACTGCTGCATAAGGCTCTGCATATACATGTTTAACATATCTCCATTCAGAATTGCCTCGGCTGCCTCTTGCTCTGAATCTATACCACCTTGTGTATGATCCCTGAGCCAGTGTAGCTGTGTTTTCAGTTTCAGTTACACTGCCTGTTGCTGATCCTGTTGCTGTACTGCCGTATTTATCGCTGTATTTAGATCCATCAGCACCGGAATCTTGTATCAGGCATTTCTGGTATTGAACATCCCTGAAAAATCTATTATCTGTATTAGATGTTACTGTGTTCCATGAGAAAGTGGACACATTAGTATATGAATCGCTTAATACCGCACTGCCTGTTGGCTTATTAGGTACATCAAGCTCTAATATCTTCACAGACCATTCTGACCACTGAGGCGTTATAGTTATTGTATTAACTCCTGAGCCTTCTGTATAAGGAGATCTCTTACCTCTTACCTTAAAGGTTATAGTTTTAAGTGGTCTGTTCTGCACAGTCGGTCTGAAGTTGCTCAGTGTAAGAGATATTGTCTTGGCTGTGGTGGTCTTGGTTATTGACACACTATGCCAGGCTCCTCCTTCTACACACCACTGTAACTGCTGGCCGGCTCCATAGTTTTTATCACCGATTTTCCACTTGAAAGTTACATCATTATTCTTTCTTGCTATAGTCAATCCGGATGGTTTTACAGTGGCTGGAGCTATATTTGTGAGAGCTCCTTTAGCATTTTTACCCATTAAATCGTCCTCATTTCCACTCTGAGCTGCTTAACCAGCCGAGCTGCATACTCTTCAGGCTTTTCAGCTCCATCTATGTGATTATTTACAGTGATATTAACTGCTCTACCTCCGGCTCCAGATCCGAGTGCTATCTGCATATCATCAGCCACTCTGCTTATCCACTCTTTGTTACGCTCCAGCGGTACAACTGCTTCAGCTCCGGATCCTTCAAGGAATCCTGTCTGACCTTTAGCCAATACACCACCCTGAGCGAGTCGTGGGAACTTGAGTTTCTTGATCCGTGGGATATTGACCTTAGGTATCTTATTGATGAGCTTTATAGCACCATTAATCAGTGCAATTATATTATTCAAGTGTCTCTCTATAAGACCTATCACTCCATTGATACCAGATTTTACAGCTTTGCTTATAGCACCACCTATTGCAGTACCAATTGAAGTAAACTTATTCTTGATTGTATTCCATACATTACCAAAGAATGAGCCAACCTTTGAGAAAGCACCCTTTACTGCGTTCCACGCTCCAGTGAACTTATCATGGAAAAATTGTTTAACTGTGCCAAATGCACCTTTAATCTTTTTCCATACTCCCTTAAAGAATTTGCCTATACCACTCCAGGCCTTCTTGATCAGCTCCGGAGCTTTAGTGAATATAGTAACTATTACCTTTACAATAGTTGTAGCAACGGCCTTAATACCCTGCCACATCTTTATAAAGAAGTTCCTGAAAGCTTTAGATTTTTTCCACAGAGTCATAAAGCCTATAACCAGCAGAGCTATACCAGCTATGATCAATGTTACTGGACCACCAGCTATGATCTTAATCACGCTGCCTAATCCGCTCATTAGCTTTATAACACCAGCCAATGCTATAAGCACAGGACCTATTGCCACTGCAAGACCGGTAAGAGTCAATGCAAGTTTCTTGATCCTCGGGTGCTCATTCATCCATTGGAAAAACTTTTCGATTTTAGGGATAACCTTAGTGCTTACCCAGTTAGCCAATTTAGCCAACACCGGAACAAGGACTTTTCCTAACTGCTCTGCCATATCACCGAGCGAGTTTTTCATCTGCTGTATTTTCCCTTCCGGTGTTTCGGCCATCTTTTTATTCATGTTACCAACATTGCTGGTAATTACTTCAGCAAGTACAGCAGCCTTTTCTTCTTCGGTACCATATTTGAGTATCTTTTCTTGGCTCTCATTAAATGAAACACCAACACGCTTCAGAGCTCCTGTCTGGCCCTGCATGACTTTACCCATAAGGTTACCAATATTGACAGCATCTTCAGATGTACCATTGAGGCCCTTCTGCTGCACCAGCAAGTTCTCCATGGCCGGCATCAATGTGTTGACGGTTTTAGGATACTTGGCAAATGTAGCCAGCTGTTGAGCACCTGAAAGAGCGACCTCATCACCTACCACGCCTTCTTTCTGAAGAGCACTGGCCAGTTTCATAGTCTGATTAGCAACCTTCTTGGATGCACCCATTCTGGTCTTGTAGATCTCAGTGAGCTTGGTCTCTGCTCCATTTTGTACCTCATAAGCTGATAAAGACTTCTTGATACCAGCGATTATAGGCACAGATACCGCTGTGGCTATAGTTCCTGCCTTGAATAAACCACCGCTTAGCCTGGACAGTTTCTGCTTCATTCCACCGGCTATTTTAGTTCCTGCCTGTTTTCCGGCAGCACTTGCCTCTGGACCTATTGCTTTTTCAATTTTTCCGCTTATTCCTTGAGCACTTGGTACTATCTGGACATAAGCTGTACCGAGTTGCGACATCTAATCCGCTCCCTTAATCTTCTTAATAATCTCTGCTCTGGCCTTTTCAAATTCTGCACCATTTGCAAAATGCGATGGCTCTGGCTCTCCAGTATCAATAAACATGCGTGCAAATGATTTCGGGAAATTTCTACCCTTTTCTGCATCCTTTGTCTTAGTCCACAACAGAGCATTGACCAGATCAAAGATCTTAGCCATTATTATCGTATCTGGATTGGCTTTAATGCCTTCCAGTTCCTGTCTTATTCTTGAATCTTCCCTGAGACCGGCACTGAGGATGCCAAGTGTTTTCACCGGCACCCTCGTATAGTCGTATATGTTATAAGTTTCTGCCATATCGCATATCCATGAGTTTTTATCCTTATGGATCATGCCGGCCAGGATCATGAGTTTTTTCCATCATCTCCAAGAGCTTCAAAAATCTCCACGATCTCATTGGTGGTAGCTTCAACAGGCACCCTGCCGTTCTTATCACGCATGTGATCGTAAAGTTTCTGCTTATTCTTTTCTCCAAGGATTTTATTGATTACCACAGTGAGCTGCAGTGGATCCTCACCCTGTGCAGCTGCCATAGCATCAACAAGCTCCATATCGTCAAGTACAGAATCATCTATCTTGCACTTGAAACCGCTCTTAGTAGTGATATCTCTTTTCATTTCATGACCTCCATACTATATTTCTCTTAGGATGCTGGCTCCTCAATAAACTCATAGTGAGTATTACCATAAGTATCAGCAAGGCATGTAAGAGTAATTTCATATCCAACAGCCTCATCTTTCTTATAGGTAATATCTCCTATTTCCGAGATCTTTGCATCAGGTATAGCAACTCTCTTGAGCACACCATCTCTCATAACCATATCCACTACCCATACAGCCTCTTCAGGCTCAGTACTGTTGGCTTTAACCTCAATACCTGTGGCCAGTGTTCCGGTTACATTACTGGATCCGTAAACAGCTTCCAGTACATCCGTATTAAGAACTTCAATAAGAGTAAGCTGGAACTCATCTGTTTTCTCAGTCATAACATTGAGTACATCTGTTCCACCCCAGTCTTTTATATTTTCTGACTCAGGACTATTAGTGTTAACAAGTCCATCCTCTGAAACATATCCAAGCTCCACATAGTCTGCACCAAGTGCAGTGGTAGCATCTGACGGAAGTGAAGTTCCTAATGGTGCTCTGTAGATCGCCCCTGATACTCCAGGAGTAGCAGCACTTACATTAGTTACTGTAGGCATATCCTATCTCCTTCCTAACTATTCATAGTGAGTAATAACAAATATCGCCTGATATCTATAAGATTTCGAGGCGGTATCTGTAAAGTTATAATCTGAGTTCAGTGTAACTCCTGATATTTCACCAAGATTTTCAGCACTTTCAACAGCACTCTTCACGCTCTCATTAAGCGAGGACGCATCATAAAGTGTGTCTCCATAACTCTGAAAAGCAAAAGTGTTAGTGGCGATTTTATTGGATTTAGTACCGCCTGTTTTTTCTATGATGATGTATTTACCGGATGGCCGCTTTTCAGGCCTTTCCATATACACAGGAATACCATCCTCATAAAATACATTTTTTATATAGTTATACAGTACAGTCTCTATCATTTATCCACTTCCTTTAGTTCTTGGTAAACCTGATAATGACTTCTCAAGAACATTATCCTGATATATGGCCCTTGCAGCTTCACTTGAATGTGGGAATACAGTGCTTATAGCAACATAAGAGTGAACTCTTACATCTTCACTAAATTCAGCACCGCCTGTCTGCATGCTGGCTTTATTCGCTACATCGGCTGCTGTTTCCTTCAAGATCTGCTGCATTTCGTCTGATTTCATCAGCTCTCTCAGGCCATTTATATCTAATTCAAAATCAACTTTATTCATAACGCTCCACAAATACCTTCTTATTCCACTCAAGTGGTATATTAGCTTCAATGCCTTCCTGTGGAATACCAAAAGTGTGCCAATCTTCTCCAAAGAATGTTACACGCTTATCCTCCCAATCATTGGTATCACCTTTAGGGATTCCAAGTGTATAAACAGCCTTCTTACCATAGAGATTGACAGTATCTAATACCTCAGTACTGGATGTTGGAGCTACCAGCACATTTTTCACACTGACCGGAGTCTCTTCATAAGTCGGAGCTCCAAATGGATCCGTGCTATCTATGGTCTGTGAATAAAGTGTTACTGTGATGCCTTGGATTTTAGCCATTATCATCACCATACCATTCGATTACACCATACCTCTGGCGTTTCAGTCCGAGCCTCTTGAGATCATTACGCATGATACAGTTTGCTATACCACCGCCAGGAACTGCATAAGTACCACTCCAGGAATATCCAAGAGCAGATTGCGATTCCTGAGACATAGGCTCTGTATCTGTGTTCAGACTCATAGCTCTAACTATCACATCAGTACACACAAGCTGTACCACGCTATTATAGTTGTTATCTTCTGCTATCATCGCATCCAGATCTTTACCAACTTTGTCCGCTTCATATCTGAGTGCATCAGAAACCATCGGTATCAAAGCACTGATTCTGGTCTGTTCAGCAGTTGTATATGTACCGCCTGAGATTGCTAAAAACTCAGAAAGTGTTATGTATGATACAGCCATTTTGCTCCTCCTTATGAGCTGTGTTTAATTACCATTCCAAAGGCACTTGGATCAAGGATTCCCCATCCGATAAACGCTTCAGATCTGAGCAGTACTTCATTAGCTCTCTTCAGATCATAGGTGCCACCGTCCGGATTACCATATTCAATGACTTCCAGAGGCAGATTCTTTGCAAAGCCCCATCTGAAAGCACCGAAGTCTCCAGCAATACCAAAGATATCAGCATTGTCAAGCTCTGTGCTTACTGCGAGTTTAGCAGCACCAAGCTGTGCCGGAGCTCCACCAAATGCAAAGTCCGGATAAGCCGGCTGTGCTCCACCGCTTGTAGCCTTCAGGCCAGCGATATCTTCTCTGAAGTCTGAACTGATTGCGATACCATTCAGTACTTCAACTTTACCGATAGCCTCTTCAAGCTTGTCAACCGGATTGTCTGTACCAGCTGTGTAGTCTACTACATTAGATCCACTGTTGTAGTTAGCGATAGCATAACCAAGATTGTTATTGCCGATTACTGCACTGGCTGTACCGGAATACGGATCATAGCCATATCCAGCCATGATATCAAGGCCTTTAGCCAGCTTGCGAGCAAATCCTTCAGCAAATGTGCTCAGGGTGTTCAGCTGAGCCTCTTCGCTTGCATACATAAACTCTTCAGAAACTCTGCTCTGATAAACAACTTTAATCGGTCTGATTGGAACTGATGTTACAGTTGCATCTCCAGCCGGTTTAGGATCTCCCTCGCCAACTACTGCAACTTCGCTGTCCATCGAAAATACAAATACATCCTTACCAGCAAAAGGTATAGGCTCATTCGGCGTAAGTGCTGCCAGAGCTGATTTACCTTTTACGGCATTAAAGATCTCTTTCTCCAGCTGAGCTGGGAAAAGTGTTGACTGTGTAATAGTAGCCATTTTAATCTCCCTTCATACTTGATAACATTTCTTTTAACGCAGCATCACGATCATCACCCTTTGCCACTGGCTCCGGATTACCCAAAGGTGCTGTTGGTTTTGCTTTACCCACCAACGCTACTAAAGCTTTTGCATCAGCTCTTATACTTTCTTCATCCTCTCCGGATAACCTTGCAGCCAAGTCATAAGGTAAACCCTCTTCGTGTGCCACCCTCGTTTTTACTGAGTCGGTCTCATATTGGTGCACTTTGGCTTTAAGATCCTCCAGCTCTTTTGCACTTGTACTGGCGTTTTCGGTCTGTGCAGATAACTGAGAACTGAGATCATTGATTTTAGCAGCCTGATCTTCTGTCTGCTTTTTTAGATCCTCATAATCTGCATACTTCTCTGCAGCCTTCTCTTCAGCTTTCTTCTCTGCTCTTGCGATACGCTCTCCAATGATTGCATCAAGCTGTTCCTGCGTTTCAATTACTGTAAATTCTGACATTTTTCTGTCTCCTTCCCATTTAACCGGATGGTATCCGTAATAATTAAAAAAGCCAGCGATGCTGACCTTAATAACTAATCTGTTGTTTACGCTCCTCTGTCTTACACTCGACACACTGCCAATGTGCCAAGGCCATAGAGTCTAAAATTGATATATCTGCTCCATCAAGTTGTGATTCATAACCAAAACCACCTTTAGAGCCGATTGCTCTCTTATCACAGTTGGTTATAACCTGAGTGGCTGCTGATTGCTCCATGTGCTGAATAGATCCATTGGCTATACCCTGCTCCCATAATGAATATGCTTTGATTATTTCAGCGACCTTAGGCAAAATAGGCTTACCAAGTCGCTCATTTTTCATCTCATCGGCCAGCAAGGTCTGACCATTGGCTCCATCAATTACCACCTTCCTGATATCAGCCTGTTTCAGAAAATCTATCATCCAGGCTGTACCATTCTTAATTGGCACACAATCAATAGCCTCTACTAATACATGATCATCTTCAGTTTTCACTGCAATTGATAAAGCCACATTCTCATTATCATGGCCGAACTTGATACCAGCGAATAATTTACCCTTCAACTTAGGCAACACATTCACCTTCAGGGCATCCCATTCCATCTTGCTGATTGCTGACTTCTGATTGTACTTTAACCACAATCCAAGTCGCTGGATATTAAAGTCAATATCATCATCACCAATCTCTGAACGGATGGCACGCTCTTTCAAGCCATAACCAAGTGATGGATTAGTAGCATACCACAGCTCCTCATCTTTAGGATCTGACAGTTTAGGTACTGACCACTCACACCACCCCGATTCATAACCGGATCCGGAGAGCACTCTGTTCCTGAACTGCATAAAGACTGTGCCAGCACTGATTGCTGTTGGTGGAGTACCGAACATGATCGTCTGCGGATTGTCTGAGTCGGATACAACATACTTGAGAGCGGTCTCCTGCTCTGTGGTATATTCCTGAGCCTCATCTATCAACAGCAGATCATATCCTTCACCAAGTCCACCGGTACTCGTCCGAGTCCTGAACTCAATGATTCCACCATTATCTATGTATAGGTGCTCTTTCCCAAGGGCTCTATAGGATGATTCTATTTCAACATCGTCTGACTTCTCACAAAACCGCCTTAATCTCTCCCAGATCGAGTGAGCTGTGCTGGTCCTGTGTGCAGTGTAAAGAATTTTCTCTCCTTGCTTTAATCCCCAAAGGCACCTGGCCATAGCAACCTCTGTTTTACCATTCCGCCTTGAAACGGCAAATCCAAACTTCTGGTGCAGCCACAAACCTTCTTCATCCACAGCCATTACATCATATACCAAAGCACTCTGCCAAGGGTATAAAGTCCTGTCTGTGGTAGCATAAATATCAACTGCCTCTTGACCTCTTGTTTTTGTGTAATTTCGGATCACGGATACCGTTGGAGATTGCTCACCATAACGGATATCCTCACTCATGTATCCTCCTTCCTATGTTAGTTATATATACTCCCACTCATTATTCCGCCAGTTTGTCTGCAACTGCGGACCTTTTTTCGAGTGGTATATAATCGTACATTCACAGCCAGGATGCCTCGCAAAGATCCCATTGGAATTAGCATCTTCATAATTCCAGATGCCTTCCTTCTCAATGCACCATTGACATGGATCCTTTCTGTTATGTACGCCTATATCATCATATATACGCTCTACAGTTACTGTGTAACCAACATTGTTCTGGAAAGTGGCATTATCCCTCATTACCCTGCTGGTAACATTTTGGGCAAAATTCATAGTATCCTGATCTACCACTCCGGATACTTCTGCATAAGCTGCTGCACTTACCGCTTTAGCTGTAGTTGTGGTTACTGCTTCAGCATCTATCTTCGGCACTACCACCTTAAGGTTTATCTTAGCTCTCTCATTGAGTCCACGCTGGACCACCTCAGAGTATTCCTTTACTGTGTCAAAAGTAGCTGATAAACCAGCCGGCAATACTTCAGAGATAATTGCTCTATATTCCGCAGCACTCAATGTATCATCTATCAGATTATCCGCTAAGGCTTTACCTAACGCTTTTGAAGTCTCAATTGCGTACTTATTAGCATCTTTATAAGTCGCTGTGCCTTTAAGCAGTTTCTTCTGAAGCGGTCTTATGGCAGCACTGCTATTGATATTGACCTTAAAGTCTTTTGCAATCTTCTGAACTATTGCATCTGTGGCCATTACTCTTCACCTTCAATGTTTACTGCAAAAATATTTTCCTGCTCTCCACCATCTATACCGGTCATAGCTCTAAGTACCGCATGATCAAAGAACCCAGGTACTGCCTGATTGATCTTGATAGCTCCATCTCCAATTGCTGAAAGTGTCGCTGCATCCGGCTCAAATATAGGCTCCCACAATACCCTTGTGTTGTAGATCTCAGATCTGAGATAAGGCGTATTGTCTCTTACGCAAGCTGCCAGGTATCCAGCATTGAGTAACCCAGTACCCATAGTGTGCTGTGCTTTCCTTGCTGTGAGTCTTAATGATTCATGGCTGGCTTTGATTGCTTCAGCACTGCTTGGATTCTGTGATGGGAAACCGAGATCATCAAGAGTCAATCCAGTCTCTCCGGCAAAGAGTCCAGCGAACATCCGCAGCTGCTCCGAGTGAGGAGCCATTGAAGCTGCCTGGAATTGGCCCACTACCGGATGATCACCATCCTCATCCTTATCTATCCGGAGCATACTTGACATTGTGGCTTTCCACTTATCCAGCACTTCAGCATCAGGATTCATACCAAGGATATATTTCTGTGGATAACTAAAGAACTCTGCTGCGATCTCAGACCTTTTCACAGTCCTTATTGCAGAATTGACTATACTCATACATGCTCTGCTGATTCTGGAATGACCAAATGGCCTCTTGGCATCAGGCCTGTTGATTATCGGTACCAGCAGTGGATAAGGAGCTGCATTAGTGATATCAGACATTATCCTACCACCCTGGTAAATCATTGTATGACCTGGTATGAAATATGCCTCAGTTAAAGGATTATCGAACTCATCAAAATCAATAATAGCGTATCCTTCAGTGAGCATATTGGTTATTGGATCTATGATGCCTGTTGCGTGGGATCCATCAATCACTCTCATCCTCGGATATCCATCATCATCGGTAGTGATGTAGATAAAATCACAGCTGGTTATAAGAGCTCCAAGTATAGCACTGTCTATAAGGATATCTCTGTTATTGAGATTATAAATCTCATTCATTCCGAAATTGTCATTATCGAATTCTCTGAATACCAGCCTATCAGCCAGCGAGTCAACAGCACGACCACACCAGCCAAGACTACCCATCCAATACCGGAGATCCGGAGGAGTGGATATGTTCAGGTCTCTGACAAGCTGCTTCATCTCATAGTATTTATACCTGAGCTTTACCCTATTTTTCTTATATGCGAGTTTGTCTCTGAGATAATTTACACCTTTTAATGTAGGCATATTAACGCTCCTTTGTATTAAAAATGCTGGGAGGGCCCAGCTAATAAGTTACCATGTGTTTTCCTGAGCA
>Ga0310786_10002381_pt1 | contig 28830 bp, 27 predicted proteins | sample AusTroGonzalo_MG_FD_203881 | JGI IMG/M metagenome (GOLD analysis project Ga0310786, IMG submission 203881) | Bovine rumen microbial communities from tropical cattle in Woodstock, Queensland, Australia - Gonzalo_03 (v2) (version 2) | ecosystem: Host-associated > Mammals > Digestive system >...
TGTGAAGAATACGTATGCATAAGAGAATACATACAGAAGGATGAAGGCAGGTCCGCGTCCGTAAGTACCTTCGGAATCGATATGGAAACAGATGCCGGTGAACAGGTTGACGAACAGCAGGACGCCTACAATCCATACGAGAATGGATGACAACCATACTCGCTTGCGGTTCTTAACGAACGGGGATTCCTGCAGGTGTTCGAAATACACGAACCAGTAGAAGCACAGCAGGGCAGTCGACATGAAGTAGACTTCCTTCGCGAGCATCTCCAGTGCGGGAATCTGCGGGAATACGCCGTAAAACATCATGGCGAAGAGCGTATCTGATACGAAGAATACCATCTGCGCATCTATCGCCATGGCGAAATTTCTTTGAGCTACCATCTTGGTCAGTCCGCTGGTCTTATAGTGGATCAGCGCGACTAACACCACGGAGATCAGATTGATCTCCAGACACATCAGAGCTTTAGTGAGTGTCGGATCAAGATAGCTGTACATTGGTTAAGTAATTAGAATGTTGCGGAGATTGCCATTCCTACGATAGTGATGATAGCAGCTGTGAGGAACTGCTTTCTGCCGCTTAAGTTATCGTCCTTAACGTGCTCATAAACGAGGATAGCAATATAAGCTCTACCCATCATTGTGAACAGAGATCCAACCTCGGAGATAAGCATTCCGCCGTAGTAACCCCAGAGGATTCTTACGAGTGCGCCGGGGATAACTGCCATGGAAACTGCAGCGAGAACTTCGGAGAACTTTCTTCTGGAGTTCTGCATTGTAGCTACGAGCATTGTGAGTCCTGCGATACCGAATGTGAGCGCTGCATATGTGAGCAGGCTGGACCATGCGTATCTTAAGATGATCGCTCCATCCAGGCTTCCGAATCTGCTGTAGCTGATCATTCTTGTGATCAACTCGAGGATGTAGAGGATGAGAGCCGCAGCACCTGCGAAGATCAGGGAAGCTGCTGTGGACATCTTCTGGCTCAGGTTCTTGATGCCGAGGATCGGATCATAGAAACCGAGCACGAAGCCCTTAAGGCACTCTGTGAATGATACGCTGCTTGTGTTGTTTGTTGATTCAGACATTTTTATGCCCCTTTCTTTATTAAAGCACCTTCGCCAGGAAGGTCTTTAGTCTCTCGTTCTCAGTCTGGTTGAAGATATCGTCGGGCGTGCCCTCTACGATGATTCTGCCTTCATCCATGAATATAATGCGGTCGCCGACTTCACGCGCGAATCCCATCTCGTGCGTAACTACGACCATGGTCATGCCGTCCTTGGCAAGGTCCTTCATAACATCAAGTACTTCGCCTACCATCTCGGGGTCGAGTGCTGACGTGGGCTCATCGAAAAGCAGTACGTCAGGCTTCATGGCAAGCGCTCTTACTATAGCGATTCTCTGCTTCTGACCGCCCGACAGCTGTGACGGGAACGCATTCGCACGGTCCTTGAGAGCAACCTTTTCGAGCAGGTCGAGTGCTTCCTTCTCCGCATCTTCACGGGACATGCCGAGGAGCTTACGGGGAGCGAGTGTCATGTTGTCGATGATGGACAGATGAGGGAAGAGGTTGAAGTGCTGGAATACCATTCCCATCTTCTGACGGAACTTGTTGATGTCGTTGCCCTTGGATGTGATGTCGGTGCCTTCGAAGAAGATGTTGCCCGATGTCGGGATTTCAAGAAGGTTAAGGGAGCGGAGCAGTGTGGACTTACCGGAGCCCGAGGGTCCGATGATAACGACTACTTCACCCTTGTCGATGTCGAGGCTGACGCCGTTAAGAGCCTTGATAGCGCCGCCGTTGTAGTGCTTATTGAGTTTCTTTACGGAAATAAGATGATCAGCGCTCACTGTTTCTCAGCCTCCTTTCAAGGATTCCTACAAGTCTTGTGAAGAACATGACTATCACAAGATATATGATGGCTACCGCGAGAAGCGGCATGAATGCCGTGAATGTACGGGATCTGATAACGTCGCCGCCCTTGGTGAGGTCCTGAAGACCGATATAGCCTGCGACTGATGTCTCCTTGATCAATACGATGAACTCGTTCGCGAGTGCAGGGAGAACGTTCTTGAACGCCTGCGGGATAATAATGTAGAGCATTGTCTGAGCGTAGTTGAAGCCCAGGGATCTGCCGGCCTCGAACTGGCCGCCGTCGATGCTCATGATACCCGAACGGAAGATCTCGGCTACGTATGCGCCGGAGTTGATACCGAATGCGAGGATTGCGACGAAGACCTTATGCTGTGATACGGATACGAAGATAACGAAGTAAGCGATCATGAGCTGAACTACCATAGGGGTTCCGCGGATGATTGTAAGGTAGATGCGTGCAAGCTTGTCGAGGATCGTAAGTACGACCTTGCCGACGCCTGTGCGCATGTCATTGATGTTCTTGTCGTATGTGGATCTGACTAGAGCGATGACTACGCCGAGTACGATGCCGAGCAATGTGGCACCGAGAGTAACCGCGAAGGTAACACCGAGGCCGCGTACGAGATACATATAGCGGTCATCGGTTATGAAGTTCAGGATGAAGGTTTTCTTAAGATCGTCCCACCATTCCCTGATAGACAGTTCGTATAGAAACATTCGTCATTCTCCGTAATTATAATAAGCAACTTCTTTATTCTATATGCGAAAGCGGCGGAAATAAAGTGTTATTTCCGCCGCTTATATGTCAATTTATGCCGTTAAAGCTTAATAAATCTAAGATTAAGCCTCTTCGGAAGGGATGTATGTCTCGATGATAGCATCGATTGTACCGTCAGCCTGGAGCTCAGCGAGTGCCTCGTTGATAGCATTGAGGAGAGCCTCGTTCTCGAGGTTAACGCACATAGCATAGTCCTCAACTGTGTAAGGTGTCTCGAGGATTACGAGACCTTCGTTAGCAGCTACGAAAGACTGAGCAGGCTGGTTGTCGATTACAACTGCGCCTACAACGCCGTTAAGAAGAGCCATAACTGCATCGTTACCCTTGTTGTAACGGTCGATTCTGTCCTCACCAACCTCATCTGTCATGTAGAGGTCGCCTGTTGTACCGGACTGAACACCTACCATGCAGCCGCTCTCGATGAGAGAGTCGAGATCTGTGATGTCGGAACCCTCAGCTACGATGATGGACTGGATACCTGTAGCATAAGGTGTTGTGAAGTTAACAGACTGGAGTCTCTCCTCTGTAACTGTCATACCTGCGCAACCGATGTCGTACTTACCGGACTGAACACCGGCGATGATGGAATCGAACTCAACGTCCTCAATAACGAGTGTGAGGCCGAGTCTGTCAGCTACTGCCTGAGCGATCTCAGCATCGATACCTACGATATCGCTGCCCTCGTAGTACTCATAAGGCGGGAAGTATGCATTTGTAGCCATTGTGAGTGTGCCTGCAGTGATTGTTGTGAACTCGCCTTCAGCAGCCTGCTCGGGAGCCTCAGAACAACCAGCCATGATGAAACCCAAGCTGGCAATAAGAGCAAGGGAAACTGTCTTGATAAAGTTCTTGTTCATGATAATACCCTCCTGTCTAGTTAGACATCATAGATTATAGGGCCTATGCGAGGGGATGACCAATTCGGTATTTATATAAAAATATAGATTATTCAGTGTCTGAATTGAGCAATTTATCAACGAATTCCTGTACTGCGGACGCGCTGTTGTTACGCCAGGCGGCAAGGATCTTCTCTGACTGCCCGGCTGAAGCCTTGAATGAACACGTGAAATCGAGACCATTCTCGGTGGTCGTTAATATGATCTTATGAGTGCCGTCGCCGTCCGCTGAAGGACCGCTGAAAGCCTTGACGGAGTTCATCTTACGCACTTCTTCGGTCAGTTCGGAGGCGGCCTTCTTAAGGTAGCCTAATGTCTGAAGATTAAGGGTGGATTCGATGTCCTCGAGGATAGCTTCGCCGCCTCTGGTGATCTTGATCGTCTCGTTAGTTCCGACGACCTCACCCGTTCCGGTGTCGCCGACTTCCTTATCGAGGAGGTTGCCTGCTATGAGTTCGGTATAGCACTTGCTGAAGGTGAAGAAATCGAGATACAAAGACTCGAGGCACTTGTCCATCAGCATCTGATAGCTGACGCCCGGCGCATGCTTAACAAGATACAGAATATGAATCTTGCCGTCTGAGATCTCTGAATTGCTCATCTGCTTCCTCCTATGGAAATCCTGTCAAAAAACATTATAACATTTTAATCAGATAACGCTGTTATATTTTGAAAATCCGTTGTATAATGTCCACGGTTAGAAAACAAAAGGAGGCTCATATGCTTCAGATCAGGGGATTGACTTATGAAGTCGAAGAAGCAGGCGAGACCAAGAGAATCTTAGATAATCTCGACCTCGATATAGCAGACGGTAAGTTTACCGTAATTACAGGACCTAACGGCGGCGGTAAGTCCACGCTCGCCAAGCTCATAGCAGGCACCATCAAGCCCACTTCGGGCTCCATCATCTTAGACGGTGAGGACATCACCGAGATGAACATCACGGACCGCGCCAGAAGAGGCGTGTCATTCGCATTCCAGCAGCCCGTCAAGTTCAAGGGCCTCGAGGTCTTCGACCTCCTGAAGATCGCTGCAGGCAAGGACACGAAGCTCAAGATCGACGACGCTTGTAAGTACCTTTCCGAGGTAGGCCTGTGTGCCAAGGATTACATCAACCGCGAGGTTAACGGTTCGCTCTCGGGCGGCGAGCTCAAGCGTATCGAGATCGCGACGGTACTTGCCAGAGGCACGAAGCTGTCTGTTTTCGATGAGCCTGAGGCAGGAATCGACCTGTGGTCCTTCCAGAACCTCACGAGGATCTTCGAGAACATGAGAAAGAACATCAAGGACAGCTCCATCCTCATCATCTCCCACCAGGAGCGCATCCTTAAGATTGCCGACGACATCGTGGTAATCGCGAACGGCAAGATCAAGGCGCAGGGTGTGGGCAGTGAAGTCCTTCCCACGCTCACGGGTACGGCAGATGCGGTAATGCCCTGCAATAAGTTCGCGGAGGTGGAAAATGGTTGAGTTAGATCCTATCCAGAAGAGGCTGATCGAAGAGATTGCCGACATACACGAGACACCGGTAGGCGCTTATAACTTCCGCGCCAACAGCAAGCTCGCGGGCCGTAACACGACAGCCAACATCGACATCACATCCAAGGAAGACGGTTCGGGCATCGACATCAGGATCAAGCCCGGCACCAAGAAGGAGAGCGTCCACATCCCGGTAGTTATCTCGGCTTCGGGCATCAAGGAGACGGTCTACAACGACTTCTACATCGGCGAGGACAGCGACGTCGTAATCGTCGCGGGCTGCGGCATCGATAACTGCGGCAAGCAGGACTCGCAGCACGACGGCATACACCGTTTCTTCGTGGGCAAGAACGCTCACGTTAAGTACATCGAAAAGCATTACGGCAGTGGCTCCGGCGAGGGCAAGCGCCTCCTTAACCCGCAGACTGAGGTCTACATGGAAGAGGGCTCCGCGATGGAGATGGAGATGGTCCAGATCAAGGGTGTCGACAACACTACGCGTACGACAACGGCGAAGCTCGCAGCGAACGCGAAGCTCCTTGTCCAGGAAAGACTCATGACACACGGTGACCAGCAGGCTTACAGCATCTACAAGGCTGAGCTTAACGGCGACGGCGCAGCTGCAGACGTAGTATCAAGAGCGGTAGCCAAGGATAATTCCTACCAGAAGTTCGATGCTGTCGTTATCGGAAACTACGCGTGCCACGGTCACACCGAGTGCGATGCCATCATCATGGATAACGGTAAAGTGCTCGCAGTTCCGGCTCTTGAGGCCAATAATGTCGAAGCTGAGCTTTTCCATGAGGCTGCCATCGGAAAGATCGCTGGAGAGCAGCTTGATAAGCTCATGACCTTAGGTCTCACGGCAGAGGAAGCCGAACAGCAGATAATTAACGGATTCCTCAAATGAATTGGAAGGTTTAACTATGGTTATACTATCGATAGTTCTTTTTCCTCTTTCTTTGCTGGGATACTACTCGGTATACAGGTTTTGGTTCGATACCGAAGAGGAATTCTTTCCTATCATTTATATTTCTGCGATTGCGGTTGTAACATATTTATTCGGATTAATTGGATTTCTTCGAGCGGGAGCTTTGGCTGCAGAGGTGACAGGATTAATCCTTCTGACGTATATTCTGCTGAATAAAAAAGGGAAACTGACACTTCAGAAATTGCTCCGCAGTTTTATAAATCCGACATCATTAGTGATGTTGATCGGAATAGTATGGGCTTATGTAATTACAAGAAACGTAGGTCTGTCGAATCCGGATGATTACAGTCATTGGTATAGGATATGCAGAGCTATGTGGGTTGATAATACATATCCCATGACTCCGGATATAGAATTTGCTACTTATCCGCCGGGAACTGCGACCTGGGTATATTATTTCACATGTATTTTTGGATTCAGTATACCCAATTGTTTCTGGGCTCAGTCGATATTGAATCTTTCCGGATGTTGTACTCTTTTTCATGTACTTTCTAAGGTAAGCAACAACAAAGAGAAAGTGATAAAAACGGTTTTGATCTCCGTTGCTTCTGTATTTCTGTGTTCGTTGGATCTGAGCACATACACCCTTGAAGTGGATGCGAGTGTGGGACTTGTAACATTGGCTGCGGCGATATACATGCTGAATGCTGATTTCTCTCGAAGAAATGTAGTTGCAACGGCTGTGATATTATTGTCTTTCCTGGATACTATCAAGGTTTCAGGCCTGGTGTTCGAATTGTTGCTTCTGCTGTTGTTGTGGTTTTTCAAAGTAAGAAAGCTGAGGTGTACCGTGAAAGGAGTTTTGACGGGATTCATTATTTCTGTCGTTCCTGTGGTTGTTACTTTGTTGTACAGGATTCGTAATTCTCACTACTATCCTGACATAGCTTCAAGCACCCATGCGATTTCGCTGGCAAGATATATGAACGTATTTGCTTCGAGGACAAATGAAGATATTCGGTTGTATTCGAAGAATTTTATTATGACGCTTAATCCAATGAATGCTTTACCTCAGACAATAGTATTGTATGTCTGTTTGTTAGCATTTATTATCCTGGCCATAATTAAGGCGGATTCACGTAAACTGTTCCTGAAGATAGTATTGTATATAACCTGTTCATGGTTGATATACTGGGCGGTTCTTTATCTGACATACCTGTTTTCTATGTCCTTGTGGGAGGCATTAAGACTGAACTGTTTGTATCGGTATGTCGGATCTCTTGCAATATATCTTTCCGGTCTGACTCTTTATTACATAATACGGAGCATTAATGGATACGGGAAATATTTCTATCCGAAAGCTCTTGCGTTAGTAACTCTGTTAGTTGTTCTGGGTCAAGTCTTATTTGGTTATGGCTATTTGTTTGAGGGGAAACAGGAATTGTATCCTGAACTCGATTATGTTACTGATACTCCCTGGAAAGCACTTAAATCTTGTGCTGAAGAGGGGATGGTGTATAGCGATGATAGTTACTATGTCATCTGGGATGAACAGAATCTTCCCGGCAGGCTTGAACGTTTGATCCCGGATCGCCTTTCGACAACATATTTCAGAAGCGAAAATGTTGAAGTAGTAATATGCGATGGTGTTGAGGATGCTGAAAGATTGGAAGCATTGGCGCAGGGATTATATGATCATATTGTAATTGTCGGAAAAACAAGTCGAAATGACTGAAAAAACCTGATATACTCTATCATGCTTTAAGACACTATTAAAGGAGTATTAAATATGGTAACTCTTGATTATTCAAATGTATTGCCTTTTATCGGCGGTCAGGAAGCAGTCGACAGAATGGAGCCCCAGATCAAGGTAGCTCACGATATGCTTCATAAGAAGAACGGTCCCGGAAACGACTTCCTCGGATGGCTTGACCTTCCCACTAACTACGACAAGGAAGAGTTCTCCAGAATCAAGAAGGCAGCTGCTAAGATCAGAAGAGACTCTGACGTTCTCGTTGTAATCGGTATCGGCGGTTCCTACCTCGGTGCACGTGCGGTTATCGAGATGCTCGGTCATTCATTCGCTAACACAGCTTCCAAGAAGGTAAGAAAGAGCCCCATCATCCTGTTCTGCGGTAACTCCATCTCTGCTACATATCTTGCAGACATGATGGACATCATCGAGGGCAAGGATATCTCCCTTAACATAATCTCCAAGTCCGGTACAACAACTGAGCCTGCTATCGCATTCAGAATTCTCCGCGCTTACATGGAGAACAAGTACGGTAAGGAAGAGGCAAGAAAGCGTATCTACGCTACAACAGACAAGGCTCGCGGAGCTTTGAAGGGCCTCGCTGATGAGGAAGGTTACGAGTCTTTCGTTGTACCTGATGACGTAGGAGGAAGATTCTCCGTTCTTACAGCTGTAGGACTTCTCCCCATCGCTGTTGCAGGTATCGACATCAGAGAGCTCATGAAGGGTGCTAAGGATGCATCTAAGGAATACAAGAAGATGCCTCTTGCTGAGAACCCTTGCTACCAGTACGCTGCAGTTAGAAACTGCCTGCTCAGATCCGGTTATTCCACAGAAGTTATGGTTAACTATGAGCCTTCTTTCCACTACATGACAGAGTGGTGGAAGCAGCTCTACGGTGAGTCTGAGGGTAAGGATCTCCGCGGTATCTTCCCCGCAGGTGTTGATAACACAACAGATCTGCACTCCATGGGTCAGTTCATCCAGGACGGCGCGAGAATCATGTTCGAGACAGTAGTTAACATCGATCAGGCAAGAAGATCCTTCGAGATCCCTAACGATCCTGCTAACCTCGACGGTCTCAACTTCCTCTCCGGCATGGATATGAATGAGGTTAACAAGAAGGCTATGCAGGGAACAGTTCTTGCACACGTTGACGGCGGCGTTCCTAACATGGCAGTTCATATGCCTGCAGCTACAGCTTATGACCTCGGAAACCTCATCTACTTCTTCGAGAAGGCTTGCGGTATCTCCGGTTACCTCCTCGCTGTAAATCCTTTCAACCAGCCCGGTGTTGAGGCTTACAAGAAGAACATGTTCGCTCTTCTCGGCAAGCCCGGCTACGAGGATCAGAAGGCAGCTCTCGAGGCTCGTCTCAAATAAGACACTTATATGATTACTTTATCCCGGGGTCGTGCCAGACGCGATCCCGGGATTTTTTGATTATCCTATGAATAAAGACAGAGTACTTACGTTACTTAAGAAGAATGAATCTGCTAACCGGTATATTCTGAATATAACCGTAACAGTATTGGTTTTCTTGTTGATCTACGGCGTGAATATTCTGGATGTTACGAATATCGATTGGATAAGAGCTTCCGACGGAGACCCGTACCAGCATTATATAGGCTGGCTCGCATACAGTATGAGTCCGTGGAGCTTTCCCTGGGGATTAGGTACAGGATTAAACGGTTCTGACAGTTTCTCCATAGTGCTGACGGATTCCATTCCCATAGTCGCGTTCATCTTCAAGTTGTTTAAGGCTGTTCTTCCGGAACAATTCCAGTATTTCGGTATATACGGTCTTATAAACTATGCTCTCATGAGCTTCTTCGTAACGAAGATCTGTAACAAGTATAAGGTTGATACGGTTTCTTCCTTAATTGTCAGTTTGATCGTCTGCTTTAACCCTGTAGTACTGTTCAGGATGTATATTCATACAGGACTGGCTTCGTGGTGGCTTTTGCTGTGGGCATATGATATCCTTCTGACGCAGAGAGATTCAGGGAAGCAGATATCTGTCAGCGTATTGATCCAGGTAGTTCTGATGGGATTCATCTCAGTTTCCATTCACACGTATTATCTGCTTCTGTGCGCTTTTGTTCTTGGTATCTACTGCTTCTATGAATCCATATGTAAGCACCGTTGGCTTTATATCCTTCTGTATCCTGAAGTGTATGTGATCTCAGGAATGTTCGCTCTGTGGTTCTGGGGAGCTTCTGATATCAGCACAACGGTAAAGTCGGCAATAGAACCGTTCGGCTTCAATCTCAATTCGTTCTATAACCCGATCCACTGGGGTAATCTTATTCTTCCGGCTCTGCCCGTATGCGGTGAAGCGCAGGAGGGCGAGTCCTATATGTATCTTGGTGCCGGCGGATTATTGATGGTTATCCTGATTGTCGCTTTCCTGATCTACCGTAAGGTGCGTCATGAGAGTATCAGGTTCAATACGGGCCTGTTTGTCTCGATGGCTTTGGTGTGTTTAGTTATATTCATCATAGCTTTATCTAACAGAGTAACATTCAACGGCAATGTATTAGCTGAGTTCACGGTGCCGGAGACAATATATGAGATATGGGCATTATTCAGATCTGTATCAAGAATGATGTGGGTGGTTTATTGCCTGATCCTGATCGTGGGAATGATCGGATTATACAGAGTAGCTCCCGCGAAGATCAGAATGGCTGTTATGATACTGGTTCTGGCACTTCAGATTGTTGATCTGTTTCCGCTGATCATGAATACAAGGGATAAATACAACCATGTATCGTTACTGCCCGAGACCGTATGCAGTGCACCTGTCTGGGAGACTATCGGGCAGGATCCTTCGCTTGATACGATCGTATTAATCTCCATGAATCTGGATTATGTTCCGGATGTTATTCTGCCTGTTTCCGAGTATGCGGTAGAGCACGATATGACATTGAACCAGTTCTATTTCGCAAGGCTTTCTTACAGTGCAGGAAAGAGAGAAGCAGCGCTGGAGACACTTCGTCAGCGTGTGCCGAATTGTGTTTATGTGTTTAATGAGGCAGATATGCAGGATCCCGAAGTTATTGAGGCGATAGATTATTCCGGAATAAACATCTATGAATCATCCGGATGCTATGTCGGCCTATTCGACTGATAAACATCAGTTGAGATATAATCCATACATGCATACAGAAGTTAAGGTTCCGCATAGTGTATTGATGTCCGTGGAAAGTCCCGGACGTTATGTCGGCGGTGAGAAGAATCAGGTTGTTAAGCCGATCGATGATTCCATCGTAAGGACCGTCTTCTGTTTCCCTGACATCTATGAGATAGGAATGAGTAATCTCGCACTCCAGATCCTCTACAAGGTTCTTAACGGACCGGAGTGGAGTTCCTGCGAGCGCGCATTCTCGCCCTGGCCCGATATGGATAAGAAGATGCGAGAGCACAACATTCCTCTATATTCACTCGAGACACGTTCGCCTCTTAATGAGTTCGACGTCGCAGCATTCTCATTAGGTTATGAGATGTGCTTCACGAACGTTCTTCAGATGCTCGACTTAGGACGCATCCCGCTCCTTGCTAAGGACAGGACGGAGGACGATCCGATCGTAGTAGCGGGAGGCCCTGTGTGTTGCAACATCGAGCCGATGGCCGACTTCTTCGATGCGGCATTCATCGGCGAAGGCGAGGAAGTGGATATCGAATTCACTGAAGTGATTAAGAGATACAAGGACGGCGGCAAGAAGGACCGTAAGGCTCTTCTTAAAGAGCTCGCGAAGATCGAGGGCGTCTATGTTCCTTCGCTCTATACACCTAAGTATGAGAACGGAAGATTTGCAGGTTTCGATATGGAAGACGGAGCTCCCGCATCTGTAAGAAAGAGGATCATCACTGATCTTGATAAGGTCGATTATCCGACCAGGCCCGTTGTTCCTAACAACAATGTAGTACATGACAGAGCATATCTCGAGCTGTTCAGAGGCTGTATCAGAGGATGCAGATTCTGTCAGGCGGGGTATCTTTACAGGCCTGTACGTGAGAAGTCCGCGAAGACTTTGTGCGAGCAGGGCATGGAAATAATGAAGAATACAGGTTACGACGACCTCGGATTATTGTCGCTGTCGACGAGCGATTACACCGGTCTTCATGAGCTGACCGACACGCTGCTCGAGGATTTCGAACCCAAGCATGAGAGCCTCTCGCTGCCGTCGCTTCGAATCGATAATTTCGCGCTCGAACTGATGGAGAAGGCGTCGCAGACGAGAAAGTCGGGACTGACGTTCGCCCCCGAGGCCGGTACGCAGAGATTAAGAGACGTAATCAATAAAGGCATCAACGAAGAAGACATCATGACTTCACTGAAGCTCGCGTTCGAGGGCGGATGGAGCACGGTTAAGCTGTACTTCATGTTAGGCCTCCCGACAGAGACGATGGAGGATGTCGAGGGCATCGCAGATCTCGCACTTAAGATCGAGAAGTTGTACTTCGATACGATGAGAGAAATCGGCGCTAAGCCCAGAAAGCCCGAGATCACGGTATCCACTTCGATGTTTATCCCGAAGCCGTTCACGCCTTTCCAGTGGGAGTCGCAGAACACGAAGGAGCAGTTCCTCGAGAAGCAGACGCACCTTCGTAACATGCTTAAGAAACACAGAAACATCAGATATATCTGGCACGATGTCGAGACTTCGTGCTGGGAGGGAATCTACGCGAGGGGCGACCGTCGCCTGGGCGAGGTTATCCTCGAAGGCTATAAGTCTGGAAGCATCTTCGATGCGTGGGACCAGTTCTTCGATTATGAGAAGTGGAGCGCGATACTTAACTCACACGGACTTAAGTGGGAAGACTACACGCAGGGATGGAAAACCGAAGATGCGCTGCCGTGGGATGTTATTGACGTCGGCGTGACGAAGGCGTTCCTGAAGCGCGAGAGAGATAAAGCATACAACGAGAAGATCACCGAGAACTGCCGCGTGAAGTGCGCAGGCTGCGGTGCGACATGTTATAAGGCAGGTATTTGCCCATGAATGCCGAAGAACAGTTGAAGGCGATGACGACGAAGCTTCACCAGCACGAGTACGTGTGCAGGGGGCTTTTCGAGAGGAAGGGTGCGCTGTCTTACATAGGCCACCTCGACCTGAAGGCTGTCTTCGAGAGAGCTCTCAGAAGGGCGGAGCTGCCGCTGCTTTATACGCAGGGATTTAACCCGAGACCTATGCTCGAGTTCGCACTGCCTTTGGGTGTCGGTATAGATGCCGAGGGTGACTGGGTTGATGTCGTTATGCAGGTGCCCGTCGATCCCGATGAGTACGTAAAGCGTGTTAACGAGGAGCTCCCTGACGGCGTGAGAGTCATACGTGCAGTCTCGCTCGATGAGCCTAAGAAGAGTCTCATGAGCGTGGTCACGTGTGCCGAGTACCGTATCGAGGCACCGGGAATTACTGACGCGCTTCTTAATGTGTTTGCTCAGGAGCATGTGGAGACGACGAAGAAGAGTAAGGGCCGCGAGGTGACAACAGACATCAGACCTCTTCTTATCAAGCCGTTCACTTCGTCGACACCGGACCGCGCGGAGTATATGTGCTACGCTGGTTCTCAGCAGAACTTAAGACCCGACGTGCTCCTTAACGCTATATGTGAGACAACAGGGTATTCTGCGGAGGCTGCGGCAGAGGCGAGGATCACGAGACTTGCATTGTATGGCGGTGTATATCCTGATATTGATTCGTTGGAGGGGCTTGTTTGATGGGTATAAGCAGAACTGATAGTGACAAAAGGACTTTTATCGTTGCGACAATAGTTCTTGTCCTTCTTGTTTTTGTGAAGACACTTCTGCATCCGATCATTCTTCTGGATGATCTTTGGAATTATAACGTGTGCCGTGCATTCGCGATGGGATATATCCCTTACCGTGATTACAACATGGTAATGATGCCCCTGTTTATATGGGTGTTCTCTATTCCGCTGCGCTTCGTCAGAACTTTTTTCTGCTATAGAATCTTCAGCGCTTTATTTCTGTCGATAGTCGCTGTGAGTGTTTATCAGACTGCCAAAGAATCTACAGATTCCCGTTGGGGTTTTGTTGTCGGAACGAGCTTTGTATTACTCATGGACGTAGCGACATATAACGGTATTATCCTCATAATTGTTGCGCTTTTGTTCCGTTATTTCTGCAAGGGTGTTAATTCCAAAAAGACTGCGGTAATTATCGGAATAATATGTGCTTTGTCTGTTTTGTGCAGACAGACGACGGGTGTATTCCTCACGATAGCCGTATTTATCCTTATGTTTAGGAATAAAGAATACCGTAAATACATGATTCAGTTTATTGCTTCGTGGACCGCTGTCATGATCTGTTTTGCAGGATACCTTCTGTGTACCGGTTCGTTCATGCAGTTCTGGGATTACTGCCTGTTCGCGCTTTTCGCACCGGGACAGAGCACGGCTGCATTTTATTTTAATTCATTGGTGTCGCTTGTGCTGATAGCATTGGGAGTCGTCTGTGATATCTTGCTTATCAAAGAGCACTCAGACAATGAAGATAAGCTTCATCTGCTGTTTGGCTTGATGCTTGCGAGTATCGGTATCCCCGTTGTTGATGTCATGCATCTGTTTTATGCGGGTGTATGGTTTATTGTCCCTATCATAAAGAAGCTGTTGTTCGCGGATAAAGGAAAGAGTCTTATCAGTCCGATGTTAGTTAATATGATAACTGTCGGTATCTGTGCCTGCATACTCTTCCTTAGTGCTTACGATATGGCAGGAATGAAGTACAGCGACAAATACAGAGAGTTTCGCTATCTTCCGGCTCCCGGAGACTTTCTTGATGGCTATGGGAAAATAGCCGATATAAGTGATAATTACCGGGCAGCGGGAAAGAACGTTGTAATGTTCTCGAGCTGTACTGTTGTAGTGAGCATCATAGATGAAGAGTTCCGTCCCCCGTATGACCTGTTCCTGACGGGCAACCTCGGTTCGAGATCTCCGTTATCGTATGCCGAAGAGGCTTGTGCTGACAGAAATAACGTGATTGTTATCCCCGATACATATAACGAAGAGAACTGGACGAATCCCGACGGCATCCTCGAGTACGTTCAGGAGCACTGTGAGCCCGTCGAGTCATATGCCAATTTCACTTGGTATGTGCCCAGATAAGACTGTAGAAGGTATCGTATGAGTTCTTCCTCCGTCAGCGAAAAGCGTTTCTCCCTCATAGCACTCGGCGTAATCGCGATCCTGGTGTTCGCGAAGACGCTTCTTAATCCTCTCGGACTTCTTGATGACTTATGGAACTACAACGTGTGCCGCGCGTTCGCGATGGGCTACGTTCCTTACCGCGACTACAACATGGTAATGATGCCGTTCTTCATATGGCTGTTCGGCATTCCGCTTCTTATCAGCAGGACTTTCTTCTTCTACCGCGTGTGCTGTTCGATATTCCTGACGGCAGTGGGCTTCGGTCTGTATAAGACTGCGTCGCGTTTGACGGATAAGTATTGGGGACTTCTTACGGCAGTGGGATTTGTTATGCTCCTCGACGTCGCTACTTATAATGGAATTATCCTTCTTATAGTGGCGTTGATCTTCCGCATGCTGATAGGCGTGATCGATGTGCGTAAAGCTGCGGTTATCGGATTGATGTGTGCCATCGCGGTCCTTTGCAGACAGACCACGGGCGTTTTCCTGACTATAGCAGTGTTCGTTCTTATCTTAAGATCTAAGGAGCAGCGTAAGTTCATCAAGGGATTTCTCGGCGCGTGGATGAGTGTGATGGTGCTGTTCGCGGTATATCTGTTCGCGACAGGCTCCTTCTTCCAGTTCTGGGATTACTGTCTGTTCGCGCTATTCGCTCCCGGCCAGAGCACAGCGGCTGCTTCGACTGATTCCGCGGTTGTTGTAGCACTTACGCTCGGAGGCATTATCGCTGATGTGGTTCTGATAAGTAAGAATAAGAAGGAATATAAGCTTCATCTGGTGCTCGGCCTGATGCTCACGAGTATCGGAATTCCGGTAGTTGATAATATGCATCTTCTGTATTCGGGAATCTGGTTCGCTATCCCGATAATCAGAATTGCAGTGGCAGACGGCAAGCGTGAGATCAGACCTGTGATCATCAATCTGATTACTGTCATGATGAGTGCCTGCATACTTTTCTTAAGCATTTACGGTCTTGCCGGAACACAGCTTTACGATGAATATAACGAGCTTAAGCTGATTCCGGTTCCGCAGTCTTTTCTCGATGGTTATGCAGAACTAAGTGCGATCAGTAATAAGTATGAACAGGAGGGAAAGAATGTCGTGATGTTCTCGAGCTGCACAGTTATCGTGAGCCTCATGAATGAAGAGTTCCATCCGCCGTATGATCTGTTCCTGACCGGCAACCTCGGTTCGAAATCGCCGGTGTCGTATGCTGAAGAGGCTTGCGCTGACAACAATAACGTAATCCTGGTGCCTGATACATATAACGAGGAAAACTGGACGAACCCCGATGGCATCCTCGAATACATTCAGGAACACTGTGAGCCCGTCGAGTCATATGCCAATTTCACTTGGTATGTACCTAAGTAGGTTTGTTTGAAGGATTACACTTATTAGTGTATTATCCATAACTGTATTAGAGGAAACAGGAGCCGCGTCTGATGAATGATCGTGAACAGAGAATGGCAGATAGTCTCGTAAGCATCTTTGAGAAGGTGCTTGTGGCTGAGGAGAAGTCTTTACAGAAAGACTACTTCAACAATCTGTCACTTGCAGAGATGCATACACTCGATGCTATCGGTCCCTATGAATCCAGGACGATGACAGAGACGGCACAGATCCTCGGCATTACAGTCGGTACTCTTACGGTATCGGTCGACAGACTCGTTAAGAAGGGTTACGTAGACAGATGCCGCGATGAGAAGGACAGAAGAGTGGTAAGGATATCTCTTACCAGAGAAGGAAAGCTCGCAGCAAGAATGCACGGCAAGTTCCATAAGGTTCTCGCGAAGCATATCCTCGAGCCCTATACGGACAAGGAGCAGGACTTGCTCATAAGTCTCGTAGCAGATGTTGAAGATTACCTGAACACTCAGGTATCAAGATATGACGACAACAGTGATACAAAGCAGACCGCCAAGAATGTAGCGGCAGATGTAAGAAGGAGAAAGAACAATGACTGACAGCGAAGTCCCCCGAGAACGTATGGAAGATAAGAAGGATCAGATTTACGAAGACCTTCTCAATATACTCACCGAGGAACTCGGAGTATCACCGACGGATGTGAATCCTACATTAGATATAAGAGACGATTTGGCGTTCGATTCACTCCAGCTTTACTCATTCATTATCACAGTAGAGGAAGCATACGACATAAGGATCACGGATGAACAGATAGATAAGGTTCATACGATGAACGACCTTGTTGATATGGTATGCGATATCATTAATCAGTAATCACAGATGAGATACATCCTGGTAATCAACAGCAGGAATAACGAGGCTAATAACAAGAAGCTCGAAGACGCGATCGTACGCGTCGCTGCTGAAGACCCCGATCTTCGAAGCCGTCTGGAATTCCGCTACACGGAGTATCCGGGACACGCAGCAGATGTTGCTCTCGAAGCGGACGAGAAGTATAAGGGCTCGGTCGCTGTCGTCGCATGCGGCGGTGACGGAACGATCCACGAGATCGCGAATGCTCTTGCTTACCGTAAGACTCCGCTTATTCCTCTGCCGTTTGGTACGGGAAATGATTTCATCAGGACAGTTCATCCTTCATGGGCAACATGGAAGATAGAAGACTATATCTTAGGTCTCGATAAGGTTACTTATAAGGCGATCGATCTCATCAAGCTCGACAGCTTCGACCTGATGGGCAACTTCATTCCGGGCTGGTCGTCCTACTTCAATAACGTCGCTTCCATAGGACTCGACACGAAGGTTCAGTCCGACGCGAAAGCGATGGTAGCGGCACGCGACACGGTGTTTATGCGTAAGACTGCGTACCCGAGGTCCGCTGCGAAGAACCTTTTCGGCAAGAGGGCGCATAAGTTTACCTATAAGCTCGACCTCGAGGACGGTACCACGGTTACGGGCGAGTCAGACTCGTACACGCTCATCAGCATCTGTAACGGCAAGTACTACGGCGGAGGCTTCACGCCTGCACCGAATGCGAAGCTCGACGACGGACTCGCGAATGTGTGTGTAGTAGATAACGTTAACACGCTGAAGGCGATCAACCTCATTCTTAAGTACAAGAACGGCAAGCACGAAGGATGTGAAGGTATTCATACCTATAGAGCTACGAGCGGAATCATAACGTCGCACGAAGCATCGAAGCAGATGTTCGGTAACTACGACGGCGAGGACTTCTTCGGCCACCGCGTAAGGTTCGAAGTGTGTCCGGAATCTCTCAATCTCGGTTTCTACAGCAGTGACGTCTAAGATGGGAACGTCTGTATCTGACAGAAGGAGAACTATAATTGCCTGCGCTTTGCTGGCGGTTCTCGTTTTTACCAAGATACTGTTAAGACCTATGGGAGGCCTCGACGAGTTGTGGGTCTATGGCGTCGCGCGCGGAGTTGCCATGGGTTATGTTCCTTACAGAGATTTCACGATGGCTACGGTTCCGTTGTTTTATTTGCTGTTCTCAATTCCGCTTCGTGTTGTGCGTAACATGTTTATGTTCAGGATCACATCAGCGGCGTTGTTGTTCGCGTTCGGATTCGTCTATTACCGCATAGCATTTAGGATGACTGATCACTTGTGGGGCCTTACCGCATCGTTGTTGCTGGTCTCTTTTATGGATTACGCGACTTATAACGCACTGATGGTTCTTCTGACGTTAATCATTTTTATTCTCTTTCAGAAATTCAGTGTACGTAATGCCGTTATTATCGGTGTGTTAAGTGCGCTGGCAATACTTAGCAGACAGACGTCGGGCGTATTTCTTCTTATCGCGATGATCGTTTATATGTGCGTTGACAAGAAACTTCGTAAGTTCATCCTTCCGTATATTGCCGGATTGGGATCGGTGATGGTGTTGTTCGCCGCGTATTTGCTCATGACCGGTTCGTTCAGTGCTTTCTGGGATTGCTGCTTCTTCGCGATTATTGGTCCCGGTGAGAAGAATACCGGTATCGGCCGTGACGGAGTGATGGCATATATTCTGATTGCTGCCGGTCTGATCTCATCCGTTGTTCTCATCAAGAAGAACAAGGAGAGAATGGACATCAATCATATGGTGTTCGGATTGGTGCTGCTTACGATAGGTATTCCGATATTTGATATGATGCACGTTTATTATGCTGCGGCATGGTTTCTTATACCTGTGATCAAGTTGATGAAGAAGAGTGTAAGTGAGACGGTGTTGAAGATCGTAATCGCTTTGATGATTGTCTTTGTATTATTCATTAATGCATACGAATTACCGGGGAGAACACTTGATAACAGATATAGAGAGTTCGAACTGATCCCCGTACGTACAGCAGAGCTTGATTACTACGAGCAGATAAACGCAGTCAATTCGAAGTATAGGGCGGAAGGGAAGAGAGTTGTTACGCTGTCGTGCGGAAGCTGCATTATCAGCATGATGAATGAGACTTATGATCCCGGATACGATATGTTCCTTATCGGCAATACGGGAACCAGATCTGCGGTATCTGTTATCGAAGAAGAGATGGAGAACCCGGATGTTATCTTCGTTATCGCAGATGATTACGAAGATGAGAACTGGCAGAATCCGAGAGGAGTTCTCTCTGTGATTCAGGATAACTGCACTCCTATCGAGCGCTACGACGCATTCGTCTGGTACGAATCTTCTTCGGCAGGAGCTTAATGTTCCTGTACCTTCCCTTAAGGAAGCAGTACAGTCCCGGCATCTTACCTGCAGTGTTGAAGAAACGTTTTCTTTTCGAGTTGTTGTGCTGAATGTCACGCAGCTTATTAAGGTCGTACTTGCCGTCAGGGTAAAGCGTCTCGCACAGTGCGAACCACGCGTCAGCATCCTCATCCATGTAGTACACGCCCTCTTCACGCCACGGCTGATAAGGCGCGCCTCCTGCGAAATGGATCACGAGAGGCTTGCGGTTACCTTCTTCGAATTCTTCCTTCGTGTAGTAAGTGGAAGGGTTCTTGGAAGATACACTGTAGATCGTGGAAGGCTTAAAGAATCTGCACGTGAACATCATGTTCGCAGACACGGGAAGTGTAGTGATCTTGTTAAAGAATGCGACGTTCATTATCTCCTGGTCGGCACCTAAGAATGTGTTCGACAGGTCGATGGTCTTAACTGCTTCGAGGAAAGTCTCCGGTACGTTCTGCTCACGGCACATGCGCGCGTCGAAAAGAAGAATACCGGAATTAAAATACTTATCTTTCTTCGTGTGTCCGATGAGAACGTTAACTGAAGAAGTGGACTGATCGATAACTGCTCCGATAGGATTGCCCTTAAGATCGAAGTGAATGATCGAAGACAGATCTTCTTTGACCAGCGTGTCGCAGTCGAGATAAAGAACTCTTCCTTCATCGATATAATCAGAGATGAAGAAACGTGCATACGGCGAATAACCTCCGCGGTAGGGAGGAATGCCTGCGTCTACAAGACGCTTGGAAATATCTTCGATAGGAATGAAATCGATATCGCATTCGAACTGATCGGCAATCTTCCTTAGATCATCTTTACGCTCTTCGAGTGATGATTCGATGATGTGGATAACTGCCTTGCCGTTAAGGTTTGAAAGCAGTGAATATAAACTTACGGCACAAAGTTCGCAGTAGTTTTTATCAGTCGCGTAAAGTATGTGATCAGCCATATATTTTTTATACCATACAATCTATTTTTCACAAAAAAAGACTGCTTCATGTGAAGCAGTCTCTTTGCATTAATCGAAGTGATTAATTAGAAAAGATCTACAGCCTTACCGTCTGAATCAAAGATCTTCTTCTCAGCTGCAACTACATAAACGTCACCGCCGAGCTTAGCAGCCTTCTTCTCGATAGCCTTGAAATCGATCTGCTGACCGTCGAACTCGAAGATGATCTTGCCGAGCTTCTTAACAACCTTCTTAGCGGGCTTCTTAGCAGCCTTCTTAGCAGGTGTCTTCTTAGCAGCAGCCTTCTTAGCGGGAGCAGCCTTCTTAGCAGGAGCCTTCTTAGCAGCAGGCTTCTTAGCAGCGGGCTTCTTAGCAGCAGGCTTCTTAGCAGCGGGCTTCTTAGCAGCGGGCTTCTTAGCAGCGGGCTTCTTAGCAGCAGGCTTCTTAGCAGCGGGCTTCTTAGCAGCAGGAGCAGCAGCCTTAACTTCAGGCTTAGCAGCAGGTGCAGCTACGGGAGCCTTAACTTCTACTTTCTTCTCATCTGTAACCATAACTAAATTATCCTCCAAACAGATTGATAGGTTTAATTTATATTTTTTATGCATTAATGTCAATTCTCTTTAACTATTTTTTTCTATAAAAATGAAAACACGCATGCATTTTCTTTAGAACGAATTGACCAAACAACGTAACACTTCAAACACTTCGTATGCTTGAACTTAATCACCAAAAGAAATATAATTTTAGGTAGTTCGGGAGGGTCTGATGAACGACAAATTAAAGGACATTGTATATAGTGATCTGTTCAGGTACACCGGTAATGCAAGGCGTACTAAGCACATCTATACTACATACCTTCAGGAGCTCATGTGTACTCCCGAGTTCCACTATATCTCGTTGATGAGAAGAACGAAGTACTACTACGACGAGATCAATAACAAAGAGGGTTTCCTCAAGTTCCTGTGCAAAGTAAGATACGACTTTTTCAACTGGAGGCTCACACGTCAGTCTCACAAGTATCACATTCAGATCCCTTACGACACTAAGATTGGAAAAGGATTTTATCTTGCACACTTCGGAAGAGTTATCATTCATCCGAAGGCAGAGATCGGTTATAACTGCAACGTATCAACAGGCGTTGTAATCGGTACGCAGTTCAGAGGTAAACGTAAAGGTGCACCGCACATCGGTAACTTCGTTTGGATCGGTGCGAATGCGATCATCGTCGGTAATATCACGATCGGTAATAACGTTCTTATTGCTCCCGGTGCGTATGTTAACTTTGATGTTCCGGACGGATCTATCGTAATCGGTAATCCCGGACTCATCAGAAGAGCACCCGGTGCTACATTGAGTTACATCAACAACACGATCCAGTTTGATGAGTATAACGTTATGTCAGATACGTCTTCAGTCAACACTGCTTATCCTACGAGACAGAGCAGGTTAAGATGATCTTTCATTCCGAAGTCTACAAGTTAAGAAGAGATCAATTGATAAACCGCATCCCGGAAGGATCAGCGGTTTTTCTTTTCGCGGGGAAGGGAAGAGCGATGAGTCAGGATACGGATTACCGTTTCCTTCCTGACAGAAATTTCTTCTACATGACGGGACTGTCTTACGAAGAAGGCAAGCTTATTCTCGTTAAAGAAAACGGCGGTGAAGTGAAGACGATTCTTTTCGCGCTGAAGCCGGATGACCTTGTAGAGAGATGGCATGGCAAGAGGATGCCTTTCGATGTTGTAGCGGAACTGTCCGGTATCGATGTGAGTGACATACATGATGTGCACGACTTCGATGAGTACGCATATAAATACATAACAGAGTATAAGCTTCTTGCTGACGGCACGAGTATCGCAGAGGAGAGTCTGAAGTTCATCGCAGATCACGATGCAGTTGATGATATCGGTTCAGTGCTTACATCGATGCGCATGGTGAAGAGTAAGGAAGAAGCGGATGCTATCGCAGAAGCTGCAGTTATAACTGAAGAATCACTCGAGCAGATCAAACCTCTCGTGCGCGAAGGCGTAAGTGAGCTTGAGATTTACACGAGACTTGAATACGAGATGGCGAAGAGAGGTTCACTCATACCTGCATTCGCTACCATCGTGTCCATAGGAACGAATTCATTCTATCTTCATCACAGCGAGCCCGAAGATAAGACCGGTGTTACCGCGAAGAAGGGCGACATCATTCAGATCGATGTTGGTGCGAGATGCAACGGTTACTGTGCAGATATCTCACGTGTGTATTTTGTCGGTGACTGTGATGATGAGGTTGCAGCTGACAGAAGAGAGAAGTTGCTTAACCTTATCCGCACACTTCGTAAGGAAGCATTCGCATTCATCAAGCCCGGAGAGAACATCACTACGCTTAACAAGAGAATGCGTGAGATCACAGGCGAGACATTAATGAAGTGGGGGCTTCTTGAGGAAGGCTACACTGAAGATGATGTGAAGAAGTATTACTGGCACAACACAGGTCATCACTTGGGACTTGATGTGCACGATATAAGTGAGCGCGAGAAATCCTGGGAAGAAGGTAACTGTCTCGCGATCGAGCCCGGCGTCTACATCAAGGAGTGGGGTATCGGGTTCAGAATAGAAGATGATGTTTACGTGACGCGTGACGGATGCCGTCTGTTGTCATCGGGTATCGATTCGGATGAGTCGATAATCATGAGAGGTTGATGCTATGTCAGTTCTCATGATCATCCTTCTAAGTCTGCTCGCGGTACTTATCGTACTGCTTATTATCTTCATGTATATGTCTGCGGTAAGAAGACTCTTCCGCGAGATATTTGGGCGTAAAGAACCTGTGCCGCGCGTCGACAGATCGCCCGTTAAGATCGATCAGAAGACTGTATTCGGCCGCGGTAAGAACTGGTTCTACACGACACGCGGTGAGTATCTTAACGTGAGGATAGACTCCTTCGACGGCACGAAATTATCCGGTTACTTCCGTCCTTCTGCAGACCGCTCCACAAGGTTCGCGGTAATCCTGCTTCATGCTTATGACGAGCACCCGACAGAGACAGCGGCGTACGCGAGACTCATGATGCGTCAGCTCGAGTGTCACGTTCTTATCGCACACGAGCGCGCACATCAGATGAGCGGCGGAAAGTATTGTACTTACGGCATTTACGAGAGTGTCGATCTCGTTAAGTGGATCGGCTTCGTTAAGCGTCAGGTAGGTGAAGATGCACGTATATTTATCGTCGGCAGAGGTATCGGTGCGACTGCTGCACTTCTTGCTGCCGAGCAGGCTGACTTCCCGAATGAAGTTGCCGGCATCATCGCCGACAGCCCTCTCGTTAATCTTAATGATTATGTTCTTGCACGAGTTCAGAATAAGTGGGGAATGAATATTCCCGGCGTCGCGAGCTCACTTGATAAGAAATTCACGGATAAGATGAATACCGGATTCGACGCAGGTAATGTAATCCGTAATGCCGCACGAGTCAGGATTCCGGTCCTGATGTTCTCCGGTGCAGACGATGATGTAACTCCGCCTGACGGTATCCGCGCACTCTATGATGACCTTCGCTGCCCGAAGCGTATGCTCACGGTCGACCGCGCTTCTCATCTTATGGCTTATGACCGCGCTCCCGCGTCTATCGAGCGTGAAGTTCGCGCATTCGTAGAACGATGTGTTGTACGTCTTGTAAGCATAGGCAAAATGTAGTATATTCTCTCTCGCAATCAACGGGGGGCCGGTATGACCGAGCTGAGAGTGGGCTGTTAGTCCTGACCCGATGAACCTGTACGGATAATGCCGGCGAAGGGAGTTGATTTATATGACCGGAAATTCCAATTCTACATCTATGTCCTCCAACCGTGAGATGATTCTTACTATCGTCACGGGCGGAATCGCACTCGCACTTGCCTTTATTCTGTCGCAGCTTAAGTTGTTCGAGCTGCCTAACGGAGGCTCAGTTACACCTGCAAGCATACTGCCTATCGTTATTTTCGCGATGGCTTTCGGTCCCGGATGGGGCTTCATCGTAGCAATTATCTTCAGTCTGCTGCAGCTCATCGGAGGCTGGCTCGTAACACCTTTCCAGGTGCTTCTCGACTATACCCTCGGCTACTCGGCTTACGGTATCATCGGCTTTGCAGCGCTTCCCAAGGCTAAGAGGATCATCTACAGCAACCCGCTGATGCGATTCGTTAACGGCGGTATTACGAGAGCTGTCATCTTCACGATCATCGCTTACATCGTGCGCTGGTTCTGCTCTGTGCTGTCCGGAGTCATCTTCTATGCCGAGTATGCAGGCGATATGAACCCCTGGATCTACTCCATGACATATAACGGAAGCTTCCTGTCACTGGACCTCGTTTTCCTGCTGATAGTGATGATTATCTTCTATATCGTTCTGTCAAAAGCCTATAAGAAGCCTATCAAATGATTTTGAGCGCTTCAGACCTTTTTTGACGCCTTATTTTATGTTAATATAAGCGGAAAAATTAACGGGGGTAAATTATGGCCACGATATTTGAGCAGGAATCAAGAACTTTCAGCGAATACTTGCTTGTGCCTAACCTTACTACGGAGAAGAATACTCCGGACCAGGTAGATCTTTCAGCACCTGTATGCAAGTACAGAAAGGGACAGGAAGAGTCTAAGCTTAAGATCAATATCCCTGTCGTATCTGCAGTTATGCAGGCCGTTTCCGATGACGGAATGGCTATCGCACTCGCAAGATGCGGCGGTATGTCCTTCATATTCCAGTCACAGTCGATCGAATCGCAGTGTGAGATGATCAAGAAGGTTAAGAAGTATAAGGCCGGTATCGTTGAGTCGGATTCCAACGTATCCCCCGACGCGACACTCGAGGATATCCTGAAGCTTCGCGAGGAGAAGGAGCACGGCACAGTAGCTGTTACTGAGGACGGTACAGCTGAGGGCAAGCTGCTCGGTCTCGTTACTACAAGAGATTATCGTGTAAGCCGTATGTCTCTTGATGAGAAGGTATCTACCTTCATGACACCTATCGAGAAACTCGTTACAGCACCCGAGGGTACTACACTCAAGGAAGCTAACGATATCATCTGGGACAACAAGGTAAATCAGCTTCCTATCGTTAATAAGGACGGCAGACTTGTAGGTCTCGTTTTCCGTAAGGACTATGAATTCCATAAGGCTAACCCTACTGAGCTCCTCGACAAGGACAAGAAGCTCATCGTAGGTGCCGGTATCAACACAAGAGACTATATGGAGCGTGTTCCCGCTTTGATCGAAGCAGGCGCTGACGCTCTCTGCCTCGACTCTTCCGACGGATTCTCCGTATGGCAGCAGAAGGCACTCGAGTGGATCAAGAGCAACTACCCTGACGTTATCGTAGGTGCAGGAAACGTTGTAGACGCTGAGGGCTTCAAGTTCCTCGCTGACTGCGGCGCAGACTTCATCAAGATCGGTATCGGCGGCGGTTCCATCTGTATCACACGTGAGCAGAAGGGTATCGGCTGCGGTCAGGCTTCCGCTGTTCTCGCAGTATCCGAGGCTCGTGACAAGTACTTCCAGGAGACAGGTGTATACATTCCTCTGTGCTCTGACGGCGGTATCGTACACGACTACCACATGGCTCTCGCTCTCGCTATGGGCGCAGACTTCATGATGCTCGGCCGTTATTTCGCAAGATTCGACGAGTCCCCCACGAGAAAGCTTCTCGTAGGCGGCTCCTATGTTAAGGAGTACTGGGGTGAAGGTTCCAACCGTGCCCGTAACTGGCAGCGCTACGACGACGGCGGTAAGGGCGGCAAGATGGCTTTCGAGGAGGGCGTAGACTCTTATGTACCTTATGCCGGTAAGCTTAAGGACAACCTCGACACATCCCTTGCTAAGGTAAAGGCAACAATGTGCTCCTGCGGTTCTTCCTCTATCGAGGAGTTCCAGAACAAGGCAAGGCTCGTAGTAGTATCGTCCACATCCATCATCGAGGGCGGCGCTCACGACGTAATCCAGAAGGAAAACGACAGAACTGCAAGATAATAAGGTATTAATTAAAGGAAGATAAGAAAGGGTTTAGGAAAATGGCTGAAGAGAAGAATAACGTATTTACCAGTGAAGGTTTTCAGAGACTGCAGGACGAGCTTTCCGAGAGAAAGACTACCGTAACTGCTGAGATCACTGCTAGACTTGCTGAGGCAAGAGCGCAGGGCGACCTCTCAGAGAACTCTGAGTACGATGACGCTAAGGAAGCACAGGCTAAGAACGAAGCTCGTATCAAGGAGATCGAGGCTTTGCTCAAGGATGCTATCGTTCTTTCTGATGACGACATCTCCAAGACAAACGTTTCACTTGGTTCCACAGTTACACTTCGCGACGAGGAGACTAAGGAAGAAGTTGAGTACAGCATCGTAAATGCTACTGAGGAAGACATCTTCGAGAACCGTCTTTCTGTTGACTCTCCTGTAGGTAAGGCTATCGTCGGTAAGAAGAAGGGCCAGACAGTTACAGTTACAACACCCGCTGGTGCTTTCAAGTACAAGATCGTAAAGATCGGTAAGTAATCACACTAAGTGATAATTACCGGTCTTAAAGAAGCGCGATTCATACTCGCGCTTTTTGCATTTATATAGCACAAGGAGAAATTACATGGCAGACATGGATCCGCAGAATCAGAACAACGCTCCCGTAGAGGACTTAGGTCAGCTTCTCAAGGTAAGAAGACAGAAGTTAGCTGATCTCCAGGGAGCAGGAAAGGACCCTTTCCAGATTACGAAGTTCGATCAGACACATCACACGGCTGATGTTGTCAGATTATACGAGGAGCAGGAGAAGGAGATCTTAAAGGACTACGTAGAGCCCGAGATCGCTCAGCCCGCAGAAGATGCTGATAACGATACTATCTCAGCATACCGTCAGGCTGTTAAGGCTGCATATAACGAGCGCAGAGCTCTTCTTGACGCATCTCCGATCAACGTAAAGATCGCAGGTAGAATGCTCTTCAAGCGCGTTATGGGTAAGGCTTCCTTCGCTAACCTCCAGGACCTGAAGGGAAGAATCCAGATCTATGTTTCCAAGGACGGCATCGGTGATGATGCATATGCTGACTTTAAGAAATCAGACATCGGCGACATCTTCGGTGTAGAAGGATATGCTTTCCGCACAATGACAGGCGAGGTATCCGTTCACGCTACTAAGATGACTCTCCTGTCGAAGTCACTCCAGATCCTTCCTGAGAAGTTCCACGGACTTACTGATACTGATACAAGATACAGACAGAGATATACAGACCTCATCGTAAATCCTGAGGTAAGAGATACATTCGTTAAGAGATCTAAGATTATCAAGGAGATCAGAAACTTCCTCGATGGCCGTGATTTCATGGAAGTCGAGACACCTATGCTGGTCAGCAATGCCGGCGGTGCTGCTGCACGTCCGTTCGAGACTCACTACAATGCTCTTGATGAGGATGTTAAGCTTCGTATCTCCCTTGAGCTCTATCTGAAGAGACTTATCGTAGGCGGACTCGAGAGAGTTTACGAGATCGGCCGTGTATTCCGTAACGAGGGTGTTGATACAAGACATAACCCTGAGTTCACACTGATGGAGCTGTATCAGGCATACACTGATTACTACGGCATGATGGAGCTCACAGAGTCCATGTTCAGATATCTTGCCGAGAAGGTATGCGGTACTACATTGATCAAGTACGGTGACATCGAGATTGACTTCGGCAAGCCGTTCGAGAGACTTACAATGAACGAGGCTATCAAGAAGTATGCAGGTATCGACTTCGATACAGTTGCTACTGACGAAGAGGCTAAGGCTCTTGCTAAGGAGCATCACATCGAGTTCGAGGACAGACATAAGAAGGGTGACATCATCAACCTCTTCTTCGAGACATACTGCGAAGAGAAGCTGATCCAGCCGACATTCATCATGGATCATCCTATCGAGATCTCACCTCTTACTAAGAAGAAGCCTGATGATCCTCAGAAGGTAGAGAGATTCGAGCTCTTCATCAATACATGGGAGATGTGTAACGCTTATTCCGAGCTTAACGATCCTATCGACCAGCGCGAGAGATTCGCTGCTCAGGATGCTGCATTCGCTGCAGGTGACGAAGAAGCAAACCACACAGATGAGGACTTCCTCAACGCCCTTGAGATCGGTATGCCTCCTACGGGCGGTATCGGATATGGTATCGACCGTCTCGTAATGCTGCTGACGGATTCGCCTAGTATTAGGGATGTATTGCTGTTCCCGACTATGAAGACAAAAGAGGGCTAAATGCCCTGTTTGCAGGCGTTTCAAGGTTTCAAACCAATTTATGCCTACAAAATGCCTACAAATTGTCCAAGCCGTACAGATCATAACAGATGATTATTCAACTTTT
>Ga0310786_10002382_pt1 | contig 28827 bp, 23 predicted proteins | sample AusTroGonzalo_MG_FD_203881 | JGI IMG/M metagenome (GOLD analysis project Ga0310786, IMG submission 203881) | Bovine rumen microbial communities from tropical cattle in Woodstock, Queensland, Australia - Gonzalo_03 (v2) (version 2) | ecosystem: Host-associated > Mammals > Digestive system >...
TGTCGGTATCGGGATTTTCGTTCACCATTGTGTCGGCTATATAATAGGTACCCTTTGGCGAGTTGATGATGTGCATGGCACCGAAGTGCTGGTACTCGGGACGTATACCGATAACCTCGTTGACAACCTTAATAGTATTGGAATACTTTGTGTAGAGACCTGTGATGAATGCATCGGCCTCACCCGTCTCAACCATCATCATTCCGAAGTAGTTGCGCTCGAACATCTTATCGTTAGCCTCTTGGAAGGTATAGCCCTCGCGCTGACGCTTCTCAGTCAGGATGCGGGCGTAGCGTTCACGCCGTTCCTGCTCATCGGGGTGACGCAGGTTGACAATCTCAATACCCTCAAGATTTAGGTCAAGACTTTTTGCTAACTTCATGATAACCTCGTCGTTACCGAGCAGGATGGGATGACAGATACCTTCAGCCTTAGCCTGTACGGCGGCCTTCAGCATGGTGGGGTGAACGGCCTCGGCAAAGACCACACGCTGAGGGTGTGCAGCAGCTGTGGAGTAGAGCTTCTGGGTCAGTTTCGTCTCCTGTCCTAAGAGTATCGAGAGAGAATCCTTGTATTCGTCCCAGTCCTCAATGTTCTTGCGAGCAACGCCGCTGTCGATGGCAGCCTTGGCTACTGCTGCAGATACTTCCGAGATGAGACGCGGGTCAACAGGCTTCGGGATAAAGTAATCACGGCCGAAACGCAGGTTGTTCACCTTGTACACGTCGTTCACCACATCCGGGACGGGCTGTTTGGCCAAGTCGGCAATGGCATGGACAGCAGCTAATTTCATCTCTTCGTTGATGGCAGTAGCATGTACATCGAGCGCACCGCGGAAAATGTAGGGGAAGCCTATCACATTGTTAATCTGGTTAGGATAGTCTGTGCGGCCTGTTGACATCAGCGTGTCAGGGCGCGCCTCCATAGCATCCTCATAGGAAATCTCAGGCACAGGATTGGCTAAAGCGAAGATGACAGGGTCTTTGGCCATCGTCTTCACCATTTCTTTCGAGAGAACGTTACCCTTTGATAATCCGACAAATACATCGGCTCCGTTCACGGATTCCTCTAAGGTCTTGATGTCTGTCCTTGAGGTGGCAAAAAACTTCTTCTGCTCATTCAGGTCAGTACGGCTGGTAGAGATGACGCCCTTAGAGTCGAGCATGACGATATTTTCTTTTTTGGCGCCGATGGCCATATAAAGTTTTGTACACGAGATGGCAGCAGCGCCGGCGCCGTTCACAACAATACGTACCTTCGAGATGTCCTTCCCGATAACTTCCATAGCATTCTTCAGTCCCGCTGCACTGATGATGGCCGTTCCATGTTGGTCGTCGTGCATAACGGGAATGTCGAGTGTACGCTTCAGACGCTCTTCAATATAGAAACATTCAGGTGCTTTGATATCCTCCAAATTGATACCTCCAAAAGTGGGTGCTATTCGCTCTACGGCCTCACAGAACTTCTCGGGGTCTTTCTCTGCTACCTCAATGTCAAAGACGTCTATTCCACCGTAAATCTTGAACAGGAGACCTTTACCTTCCATTACGGGTTTTCCGCTCATAGCTCCAATGTCACCCAGTCCTAAGACTGCAGTTCCGTTCGATATGACGGCTACCAGATTTCCTTTGTCTGTGTAGCGGTATGCCGCATCCGGGTTCTCCTGAATCTCCAAACATGGATAGGCCACACCCGGCGAGTATGCCAAGCTGAGGTCTGTCTGTGTACGGTAAGCCTTTGTAGGCTTCACTTCAATTTTTCCTGGCCGTCCGTTCTCATGATACTCCAGCGCGGCCTCTTTTGTAATCTTTGCCATAATATAGTTGTGTTTGTGTTTGTGCTATTCGCTTACGGCTTGCAAAATTAATAAAAATCCTGCAATCTGCCAAGAAAAGGGTAAAATTTTGAAAATATTGTCGTTTTTGTTCGTTATATCAAAATTTTGCGCTATCTTTGCAGGAAAATACATACAACGTGAATCAGGAAATAGAAAGAAGAAGAACATTTGCGATTATTTCGCACCCCGATGCCGGTAAGACTACGCTGACCGAAAAGTTCCTGCTTTTCGGCGGACAGATACAAGTGGCCGGTGCAGTGAAGAACAATAAGATTAAGAAGACTGCGACGTCAGACTGGATGGATATTGAGAAACAACGTGGAATCTCAGTATCTACGTCTGTCATGGAGTTTGACTATACGCCAGACGGTAAAGACATAGAGTATAAGGTTAACATACTCGACACTCCCGGTCACCAGGATTTTGCTGAAGATACTTTCCGTACGCTGACAGCCGTCGATTCGGCCATTATTGTGGTTGATGGTGCTAAGGGTGTGGAGACTCAGACACGCAAGTTGATGACTGTTTGCCGCATGCGAAAGACCCCAGTCATTATCTTTATTAATAAGATGGACCGTGAAGGTCGCGACCCCTTTGACCTGCTCGATGAGTTGGAACAGGAGTTGGAAATCAAAGTGCGTCCGCTAAGCTGGCCTATTAATCAGGGAGCCAAGTTCAAAGGAGTTTACAACATATATGAACAGAACCTCGATCTGTTTACCCCTGACAAGCAACGCGTGACGGAGAAGGTCAGTGTAGAACTTGACTCAGTCGAGCTGAACGAGAAAGTTGGGGATGACAATGCGGAGAAGTTGCGCGAGGACCTGGAGTTAGTAGACGGCGTCTATCCGGAGTTTGATGTTGAAACCTATCGCTCGGCCGAGGTGGCTCCTGTCTTCTTTGGCTCGGCACTGAACAACTTTGGTGTTCAGGAATTGCTGAACTGCTTTGTTGAGATTGCCCCCTCACCACGTCCCACAAAGGCAGAGGAACGTGAGGTGTTGCCTGAAGAATCGAAGTTTACGGGCTTTATCTTCAAGATTACGGCCAATATCGATCCCAACCACCGTTCGTGCATCGCCTTCTGTAAAGTGTGTTCGGGTCAGTTCCAGCGTAATCAGCCCTATCTGCATGTTCGTCAGGGAAAGACCATGCGTTTCACTTCCCCCACACAATTTATGGCTCAGCGCAAGTCGACCATAGACGAGGCTTGGCCTGGGGACATTGTGGGACTGCCTGATACGGGTGGCATCTTCAAGATTGGTGATACACTGACGGAGGGTGAATTACTGCATTTCCGCGGCCTGCCATCATTCTCGCCCGAATTGTTTAAATACATTGAGAACGACGATCCCATGAAAGCTAAACAGTTGCAAAAAGGTATTGACCAGTTGATGGATGAGGGTGTTGCCCAGCTTTTTGTGAATCAGTTCAATGGTCGCAAGATTGTCGGCACCGTCGGTCAGTTGCAATTTGAGGTTATCCAATACCGTCTGGAGAACGAGTATAATGCCAAGTGCCGATGGGAACCAGTACATCTCTATAAAGCCTGTTGGATATCGAGTGACAATGAACAGGAATTGGAAGCGTTCAAAAAACGTAAGTACCAGTATATGGCAAAGGACAAGGAGGGCCGTGACGTGTTCTTGGCAGACTCCGGCTATGTGTTAAGCATGGCGCAGCAGGACTTCGAGCATATCCAGTTCCACTTCACGTCCGAGTTCTAAGGCAAACGACAGAAGAAAAGTCAAATAACATAATACCGTATTCCAATGAAAGAGAAAGTGTTTTGGATGGTGGCTGCCTTACTTGTGTTAGCAGCCTGTAGCAAGGAGAACGCTTCTGGCAGTGGAGGAAGCGAGTCAGAGATATATTATAAGAAAGGTTATGACAGTGACCGCAAGATGCAGTACCGTATGGCCGAGTATTACTGGAAAACCGCTATGGCAACGACCGTCAATTCCACCAAACCCGAGGATGTTGAGGTTTATGCCAAGTCTGCCTGTCGTCTGACAAATGTGCTCAGCGTACGAGGTGAGTATGAGTCGGCACTGGAAGTGGCAGTTCCTGCCGCAGAGCGGTTGGAGGAACTACAGTGTGACACGATGAGCGATTATACGAATCTGCTTGTCTATATCGGCTGTTGCAAGTCCCGTTTCGGACTATCTGCTGACGAGGCTAACCAGAGTTATGACCGTGCCTATAAAATGCACCTCGAAAATATAGAGAAACATCGTACCAACGAAACTTACAAGAACGCTATTGCCGGTGTTATCAATATTGCCTACAACTGTAATGAGACCAGCAATTATGAGGATGCCCTTCGTTGGACGAAACGCTATGGTGAATTAATCAGCCAATATGAACAGCGCACGGACATTGATACAGAATATGTTGACAAGCAGTGGGCACGATATGATATCTATCAGGCCATTGCCCTTGAAGGACTGAAGCGCAAAGAGGAGGCCGCCGCCGTCTTCACCAAATTCCAGAACACACGATACAGCCATACTCCCAATGGAAAGATTCTCGCCGTAGATTATCTGGCAGCTGCAGACCGTTGGGAGGAAGCTGCTGATTGTTATGAGAGCCTGGAAGATTTGATGGAAGAGCACGATGCGGGATACTCGCTTGAAATGCTTCAGAAAGTGGTGCAGAAATATCAGGCTAATATAAAGGCAGGACGTCTTGAGTCGGCAAAAGCTGTGAGTATGTTTGTCTGTGAGCGGCTTGATTCGGCCATTACCCAAATGCGCCGTCTGGAAGCAGAAGAACTGTCAACTATCCGTGCTACTGAGGCCCAGAAGGCTGTTGAGCAGGCACGTATCAGCCGTATGAAACAGTGGGGTGGGGTGATTGCCCTGGCTGTTATTTTTGCTCTTTTAGCTGCTTATCTGCTTTATCGTCGCCGTCAGCGTAATCGTATGAATCAGGCTTATGCCCGCCTGCAAGACGCCTATGATGGTCTGGAATCGAATTCCAGGGCAGAAGAGCGTTCTGTCACAGAACTTGAAATTGCTCGCGGTATGGAGACGCTGTTGAAACCTAAAGACTTGCCTCAGCATGATGCCGTTGATATGTATGCGATTGCCGAGAAAGCCAGTGAACCGGGTGGCGACTTCTATGATGTCGTTCTCCGCGATGGCAAACTCATCTTCTGTGTGGGTGATAGTACTGGTCGTGGTGTTGGTTCCTCGATGACAATGGCATTAATGACAGCCATGTTCCGTACTGTTGCTGCCACAGAGAGTCAACCAGACCACATTGTTAGTATCTTGAATCAGACACTTGCTGGTGTTGGCGGTGAAAATGTTTCGGCAACGGTTTTCGTTGGCGTACTCGATTTGGAAAGTGGACAGTTGAGTTATTGTAATGCGGAACATGTTGCTCCCTTGCTTATTGGTGAACGTATGGACCAGTTACCTGTCGACGATAATGTTTCCGTAGGATTATACGATGACTGGACATTCTCTGCTCAGGAGACGTCGCTGACAACTGGTACCCTCATCTTCCTTTATACCGATGGTTTGACGAAAGCCGAGAATGTCGACCATGAGGCGTTCGATGAACGCCGTATGATGGGTGAGGCCCTGCAGTCGGTATATGGACTTGATTCTGCTCCACAGCCGTTTATTGACCGTATGTCCGCCACCGTTCACCGTTTTGTCGGTGAAACGGCCCTGAAAGATGATATAACAATGTTGGCTATTCGTTATGGCAAACCCGCAAAAGTGCAGATAATTAAATAAAGATGACACAAGAAGCAGACATTCGTCAAGCCGTAGAGGTGATGCGCCGTGGGGGTGTGATTCTCTATCCGACTGACACTGTGTGGGGCATCGGCTGCGATGCAACCAACGAGGAGGCCGTCAGGCGTGTTTACGATATTAAACAGCGCGATGATTCGAAGGCACTCATCTGCCTTGTCGACAGTGACGCCCGCTTGCAGCGCTATGTTCGCGACGTTCCCGATGTAGCTTGGCAGCTCATCGATTGTTGCGATCGTCCGACAACCCTCATTCTTGATGGTGCAGTGAATCTGGCTCCCAACTTGATTGCCGATGATGGTTCCATTGGCATCCGCATTACGCAGGAATCTTTTTCCAAGGAACTCTGTTACCGTTTCCAGAAGGCTATTGTTTCAACGTCGGCTAACATCAGTGGCGAACCTGCTGCCCAGAACTACCGTGACATCGATCCGCGTATTCTCGAGGCTGTTGACTATGTGTGCTGGAGTCGCCGTCAGGAGCATAAGCCGCATACTCCATCGTCCATCATCCGTCTGCGGCATGATGGTCAGGTGGAAGTCATCCGAAAGTGACAAATAGAGTGAAGTGAGCGTCAAGAGAACTGCTATAGTCGGAGGTGGTGCAGCAGGGTTCTTCCTGGCCGTAAACCTAAAAGAGATGGTGCCCGAAATGGATGTAACCATTTTGGAACGTAGTCAACGGGTCTTGTCCAAGGTAGAAGTATCGGGTGGCGGACGTTGCAATTGTACCAATTCCTTTGCCCGGGTCAGTGATCTTTCTCAAGTATACCCCAGAGGTCACCGTCTGATGAAACGTCTCTTCAAGCAGTTCGACTATCGGGCAGCCTATGAATGGTTTGAACATCATGGCGTCAAACTCGTCACTCAGGACGATGATTGTGTGTTTCCGGCTTCACAGGATTCGCATACCATCATTAACTGCCTGATATCAGAAACCCATCAATATGGGGTAAAGGTCAAGACAGGTATCAAAGTAAATATGCTTGCCGATGTTGCCGACTTTGACTATGTGGCTGTTTGCAGCGGAGGCTCGCCAAGAATTGAAGGTTTGCATTGGCTCCAGGAGTCTGGGCATGAAATTGTAGCCCCCGTACCGTCTCTCTTTACGCTGAGTATTGATGATACTGCATTTACAGCCCTGATGGGAACGGTTGTTGAAGGTGTGCAGGTAATGATACCTGGCACAAAGATGAGGGCTGACGGTTCGCTGCTGATAACACATTGGGGTGTCAGTGGTCCTGCTATTTTGAGACTTTCGAGTTATGCTGCCCGTCACTTGAGCGAAGCCCATTACCATGTGCCACTTAGTATTAGCTGGACGGGGTGTAAGGAACATGAGGTTTTAGAGAAGTTGCAGGCATTGATGGTACAGCATCCACAGAAGCAGTTACAGAGTGTCCGGCCCTTTGGTTTGCCTTCGCGACTATGGGAGTATCTTTTGGAAAAAACTTTAGGACAGCGGACTTCTGGTCGTTGGCAGCATCTTAACTCCAAGGAGTTGAACCGTCTAACTAATGCCTTGGTGAATGATGGTTACACAACGTCAGGCAGGGCTTCTTTCCGCGACGAGTTTGTTACCTGTGGTGGTGTGTCGTTGTCAAGTATTAATCCGGTGACGCTTGAAAGTCTTCATGTGCCCGGCCTCTATTTTGCTGGAGAAGTACTCGACATAGACGGCGTGACAGGTGGCTTTAACTTTCAGGCAGCATGGACTACCGCCTACGTGGTGGCCAATGCCATTGCTGATAAAACAAGAAATGAGAGATGAAACAAGAGAATTGGATTACACGGTTGCACAACTGGCGTGTTGAACACGTCAGCGACCGTCTATTCATGGTAATATTAGCACTGATTGTAGGTCTCTTCTCAGCAGTGGCTGCTTTTACACTTCATAGCATTATCAATCTTATTGTAGCGTTGCTCACCAGTTCGTTCTCCAAGACTTCAGCTAACTGGCTTTATCTCGTCTATCCTGTTATCGGCATTTACCTTACTTCGCTCTTTGTCCGCTACATCGTCCGCGATGATATCTCTCATGGCATTACCCGTATCCTCTATGCAATCTCGTCGAACAAGTCGCGACTGAAGTCCCATAATACCTGGTCAAGTGTTATTGCATCGGCTATTACCATTGGCTTTGGCGGTTCGGTGGGAGCTGAGGCTCCCATTGTGCTGACAGGCTCGGCTATTGGTTCCAATCTCGGACAGTTGTTCCACATGGACCGCAAGACGCTAATGACCCTTGTGGGCTGCGGAGCCGCTGGTGCTATTGCCGGTATCTTTAAAGCCCCCATTGCCGGACTGGTTTTTACTATTGAGGTGTTACTTATCGACATGACTATGTCGTCGCTGCTGCCTATCCTCGTCAGCTGTGTCACTGCCACCTGTTTCACCTATATCTTTAGTGGCGATGCTGCCCTTTTCACGTTTCATCTTGATAACAGTTGGACCGTGCAGCGTATTCCCGCCTGCCTGCTGTTAGGTATTACCTGCGGATTGGTGTCCCTCTATTTCATCCGTACTATGGGTTTTGCCGAGAGTATCTTTGCACGTTTCAAGGATCGACCACACATACGGTTGGCCATTGGTGGCACTATGCTAAGTCTGCTTATCTTCCTCTTTCCGGCACTTTTCGGCGAAGGCTACTCCAGCATTAACCTGCTGCTGAACGGAAAGACAGAGGCTGACTGGAACCAGATTCTCAACAACTCGCTTTTCGCTGGTCAAGCTACCATGCTTATTCCCTACGTTGCATTGGTGCTGTTGACAAAAGTCTTTGCTACTTCTGCCACCAATGGTGGTGGTGGTTGCGGCGGTACCTTTGCTCCCTCACTGTTCATCGGTTGCTTCACGGGCTTTCTGTTCTCTCGTCTATGGAACCTTGAGCAGATAGGTATCTATGTTCCTGAGAAGAACTTCGCCCTCATGGGCATGGCGGGTGTCATGTCTGGTGTCATGCATGCTCCACTAACGGGTATTTTCCTGATTGCCGAACTGACAGGTGGATACAGTCTTTTGTTGCCGCTTATGATAGTATCAGTCAGTTCATACCTTACCATCATTATCTTCGAGCCTCACAGTATTTATGGCTCACGTCTGGCTAAAGAAGGACGTCTGTTGACCCACCATACCGACCATGCTGTATTGACGCTGATGAATCTCGACTCTGTGATTGACCGTGACTATATGGCAGTCAGTCCAGACATGGAATTAGGCCAGATTGTCAATCAGGTGAGCCGCAGTCGTAGCCGGGTATTGCCAGTCCTCGATGGTGCCGGAACATTATTAGGAGAAGTGGATATTATGCATATTCGTAAGGTGCTGTTCCGCATAGAACTCTATCACCACTTCATGGCCAGTCAGCTGATGGAGGAACCCGTAGCCACCTTGCTTGAAACAGCTCCCATGTCAAGTGTCATGAAAACATTTGAGCATACGGGCGCCGAGTGGTTGCCTGTAGTTGATACTCAAAACCATCTGAAAGGTTATATCTCGCGTCAACGTCTTTATACACTCTATCGAAAGATGGTACACGATATGAGTGAGGACTGACCTATCTTATACTTTGAAACGGATGTAGGTGCGGTCATCAAAGGAGTTGTTGCCTGGCGTGAATGCTTTGGTAGCCTTGAAGCAACCGATATTCAAAGGGTCGGTCTCGCGTTGTTGTTTTAGCCGTTGTTCCGATTCCTGTAAAGTGGGACAGAGGAAGGGATATCCGTCAGTGGCCAAAACGATTTCACAAGGTTGGAAGTCGAGGGTAACAATGAGGATGCGATTTTCAGGAATGGGAAAACCATCAATAACGGCATAAGTGATATTCTGTCCTTGCATGGCTTCAAGCATCTGTGGAATGATGGAACGACGGGCTATATCGTCGGTAAGAACCTGTGTAACAGTCATTCCAGTACTTAATAACTCGTTGACTTTTAAAGCCCGCTGTTCGGCAAGTTTTTGCTCGTATGGTTTTGGACTGTCAAAGAACTGACCGCCGATGAGGCATTGGCAGTCGCCTACCAACCACACCTCGCGACGGCGACAACTGTAGATGGCCGCTGAGGCACAGAGCCGTTCCTCAGGATGCTGGCGCAGACGTTCGATGACGGTCTCCTTGTCGGTTTTCCAGAACGGCAGATAGTGCTTGCGGATGGCAGCGGTGACGCCTTTGCAGAACAGGTGGCACGAAGTGTCAGCGGGCATTTTGCGTAGGTAGTCGGCCACGAGGGTCATCGCATAGCGGCCATTGCTCATGCGGCGGCTGTGGCGACGGTCGGTCTTCGAGGTGGAACCGTCGATGACGGCAATGAAGTCGTTAGTGACGACGATGCCGTCCTCGCTTTTCGTCGTGGGGCTTTTCGGAACGAGGGTCTGTTCGATGATGGTCATGGGGGGAATGGGGACTATGGGGCTTCTGGGGAGAATGGGGCTGCTTCTGGGGAGAATGGGACTTCTGGGGCGAATGGGAATTATGGGGATTTTGGGGATTGTCTTTGTACCAGAAGAAGTATTGGCGTTGGGCCTCCTTTTCCTTGGGCGTCTTGGCTGAGAAGACGGGCTCAAGGGTGTAGGGGTCGTAGCCCGTGTACCAGGTCTCAGTAGCAATGGTCATGGGGGTGGGCGTAAAGTCCTGCACCTGTTCCAACTTGAAGCCGAGGCGGCGGGTGATGGCGGCCAGTTGGGCCATATCCTGCTCGTGACAGCCTGGATGGCTGGAGATGAAGTAGGGGATAATCTGCTGGTTGAGATGCTCCTCGCGACAGATGCGGTCGAACTGTCGCTTGAAGTCCTCGAACTGCTGGAACGGTGGCTTGCGCATGAAGTGGAGCACGCGGTCGCTGGTGTGCTCAGGGGCCACCTTCAGTCGTCCGCTGACGTGGCGGGTGATGAGTTCGCGGGTATATTCCTGGGCAGCACGGTTGGCGGCCTCATCCTTGCTGCGATGTAATAGCAGGTCGTAGCGTACGCCGCTGCCGATGAAGCTTTTCTTGATGCCAGGCAGGGCATCGACGGCCCGGTATACTTCGAGCAGTCGCGAGTGGTTGGTGTCGAGGTTGGGACATATCTGCGGATGGATGCAACTGGGGCGCTTGCAACGTTCGCAGGCATTGAGGTTGCGGCCGTGCATGCCATACATGTTGGCCGAGGGTCCGCCGAGGTCGCTGAGGTAGCCCTTGAAGTCGGGCATCTGGATGACCTGTTTCACCTCTTTTATTATACTCTCTTTGGAGCGGCAGGTGATGAACTTGCCCTGATGGGCGGAGATGGTGCAGAAGGCGCAGCCGCCAAAGCATCCCCGATGGATGTTGACGCTGAACTTAATCATGTCATAGGCAGGGATGCGCTTGCCCTTGTACTTAGGATGGGGCTGGCGAGTGTAGGGGAGGTCGAAACTGGCATCGAGTTCAGCGGTGGTCATCGGGGGGTAGGGAGGGTTGACGACAACCCAAGATGGCTGATGGCTGATGGCTGAGGTCAGACTTCTACCTTCAGACTTCAGACTTCGTAATGGCTGGAGGATGCGCTGGGCGTGCATCATGTTGGACTGTTCCTCGACGTGGCGGTAGTTCTCGGCCTCGGCGCGCTTGTCGCGAAGGCACTCTTCGTGACTGTGCAGCACGATGTCGTCCTCGCGTGGGGTGATATCGTCAGCAAGGTAGACGGTCTGGGGGATGTCGTGGGGGATGTCGATGGCGGAACCTTCGCCTTCGGAGAAGCGGCGGGCCAGTTCGAGGGTGGGTTTCTCGCCCATACCGTAGGTGATCATGTCGGCACCCGAGTCGACGAGGATGCAGGGGCGCAGGCAGTCTTGCCAGTAGTCGTAGTGGGTGACGCGGCGCAAGGAGGCCTCGATGCCTCCCAAAATGACGGGGACGTCAGGGTAGAGCTGTTTCAGAATCTTGGTGTAGACGATGGTAGGGTACTCCGGCCGCAAGTCGTGGCGCCCATCAGGGCTGTAGGCATCCTCAGAGCGCAGCCGTCGTGCGGCGGTGTACTTGTTGACCATCGAGTCCATGCAGCCAGGGGCGATGCCGAAGAACAGCCGCGGACGTCCAAGTTTCTTGAAGTCGCGGTAGTCGCCGTGCCAGTCGGGTTGTGGGACGATGGCCACGCGATAGCCTGCGGCTTCGAGCGTACGTCCGATGACCGCTGCCCCAAACGACGGATGGTCCACATAGGCATCGGCTGAGAATAGGATGACGTCAACGTAGTCCCATCCTCGCAGCTCCAACTCCTTCTTGGTCGTCGGCAGAAAGTCCGTTAGCCTGTATTCGCTACTCACTTTTCACTCCTCACTCTTCACTTAATTAAATGGTGTCCCCTGGAAGGCGCGCGTGGTCATGCCGAGGTTCTCGTTGCCGCGGTCTTTCCAGTTGATATAGAGCAGAACGAGCTGTTGCAGTCCGAATGCCTTCATATTGGGGTGGTAGATGACGTCGAGGCAAAGGTCGAGCAAACGTTTGTCCTTACCGGCATCTCCTTCAAGCAGTGAACGGATGTTCAACTTCAGTTTGTCAAGTACGGACTCGTCAATGTAACCATTGGAATCGATGAGATCGCGGAACAACTGGTAATCCTCAATGGTTTGCAGATGTTCGTTGCTTACATCAATGCTACGTGTGCCAGATGAGTTGGTTTGGATTTTTGCCATAATAGTTATTGTTTTTCAGTTATTTAATAAATAGGTTAGTATTCCTTTCATAATGGCGACCTGTACGGATGTCTGCTTAATACACTCAAAGGGGAAGCCCATGGTGAACGAACGGTAGTCACGACCACCGTAGGCAACGGCGGCACCGTAGCCGTCGGCATAGGCCAATGGAATGATGGCATCATCGGTGGCCTGTAGAATGTCAGGATGCGTCGCAGCATAGTGCTGCTCGTTGGGCTGGCGATAAAAACTAAAGGTGGTGCCCATGCCGCTGATAGTCTCATCATTAGCAGGGTCTTTGCCCATGAAGCGGCATTTCAATATGTCGGTGAGAAAAGCCTGTTCCTGCTCATTACTCATGTCGCTGCCCACAAAAGCACCGCTAATGAGAAGCTTGCCTCCCTGTCGAACATAGTCACTAAGCCAGTTTTGTATGGTAGGCGGAATGGCTTTGTAAGGAATGATACTATGGCCATCATCGTACTCTAATCCCAAAATGACATCTACAGCATCGAAGTTCTTACCCATGGTTTTCAGTGCTTCTGAAGAACAGCTGATGATGTTATAATAGCCTGATTGGCGAATGGCTTCAGCATGGGTGACGGTATAATTAAAATCGTTACCTGCAAAGAATTGTCCAGCTAACTCAGTGCCTCCATAGCCCAAACCAGTGGAGTCCTCAATGCCCATCTTATCTTTTCGGAAATTCTGTTGTTGCCCTGCCCATCCTGCAGTGCGTCCATAGCTGACCCCCATGTCGCGGTCGAGCATGAAACCCTGCAGGGAGTCATTGTCGAGGATAGCAGGTGATGATAGGCGGTGGAAGCCATTGACCACAAGGATAGTCTTGCTACGCCGGTTGTTGTAGAGGGCTGACACTACTTCGGAAGGGAAACTCTCGCCGCCTCTATTGACAGCAGCTACGCGGAAAAAGTAGAGAACGCCCGGTTCAAGACGCACAGTGCAGCTATTATCATTCACCTGCTGGCCATTGTCAAAAGCTCCACTGCCTGTGGCTGTATAGATGATATACCCCGAGGATTCAGCAGTAGGCTCCTGAGGGTCGGAAACAGGCATCCATGATAGGCGTACCTCCCCCCTCCTGATATTGGTGTACTCCATTTTCAGGTGAGTAGGCGTCAGTGGTGCTACTACGCAGTCTTCATCGTGAACGTTACTGATATACCGTAGGATTGTTTTATATATGGAACGTGCTAGCGTGAAGCGGAAATTTGGATCTTGGCCATAGCGCATATCAGGAAAACTCTGGTGGGACATTGTCTCAAAAATAGCGCTGGGCACCTCGGGCAGTCGTGTCTCGGAGTAGTTGCGGTCGCGCACCTCACGCTGTGGCCATCCGATACCGAAACGTGCCCGCAGGTCTTTGTCGGCATTGGTTAGCAGTTGGTAAGCGAAGTCTCTTGACATGGAACGAGGCTTTTCTGAGTTGAATACGTTGCTGCCGTCTTTGTCAGTAGTGTGGATGGATAGGGCACCATATATTGAACGACCGTCACGATGGTATCCAGCATCACTGTGGACAGCCAACGACAGTTCTAAGGGAACACCGCGACCTTCGCGATTAGGGACATAACAGGAACCACCTGCCAAATAGTTTTCTGTTAGTGAACGTACGTTGATATCATCGCCATAGTCGTTCTGGCCGTTTTTGGAGCTATAGACGTTGTATGGCATACCTGCCCACTGACAGTAGTAACGGGCCCCCTCCAAACAGCGAGGAAGTCCACTCACACGCCCTCCACGTTCGATGTTTCCCATACCGCCACCGAAACGGACGGCATCTGCGGTCACTATGCCTGTGCGGTGACGGCTTTGGTTGGTCAGGGTGACACAGTTCCACTCATTACACCCCTTATCGAATTCAAAAGTACCTAAATACACCCATGTTGAACCGCCCATTTGCTGGTTGACTCGGAATTCCGTCTGTCCGCCCTTGTGCCATACTGTGTAATGGGCGTCGTCAATGCTACCTTCAACCGTCTGGTAGCTGACATAGACGGCATAGCGCCCAGCTTCAGGGATGGCTGGCTGGTAAATGACAGAACTATATTTTGAACGACTTGTAGTGGTTTCTGCCATACGGGCAGTACCAGCTTCAAAGGGATTCTCTCCGTCTGTGTAACGGCCGCTGTGAAGGGCAAATCCTTTTATTCCAGTGTCCTGCCACGGTTGGCGGAATCCAGTTTCGCGGTAGCCCAACAAACTATGATGGTCATCATTGTCGACAATCACCTCGTTGCGCTGCCAGTCGCGTTCACGCGGGGTGAAAACTACGGCTCCTGCCTGTTCGAGCATAGGAATAAGATAGGGTACGACTATAGTTTGTGTAAATAGGTCCTCGTTCGTGCCGAAAAGGGTAGGGCGTTGCCATTGCCACTTACCTGCTGTAATGTCGTAATAGCTGCCGTGACTGGCCCAGACGGTAAGATGGCGACCGTAAAGACCTTTGGATATTTTATAAGGGCGGGATACATTGTCTACCCACGGCGCTCCGTCGTAGTTGATATCGCCCCATGTTTGTGCTGACAAGGTGAGCGCAAATGATGATAATGTTATCAGAATCAACAACTTTCTCATTCCTCGTCTCCTATTGTAAAATTATTCGGAATCTTGCCTTTGAATTCCTTGAAATATTGTTTGATCTCGCGCATCTGTCCCTCCAGGTCACCGTTAGGAACGATTGTTTTCGTACACTGGATAAGACGACGTTCGTAGTCGAGACCATAGAGCAGAATGGGTATCTGTGCTTTCATGGCAATATAATAAAACCCCTTCTTCCATTCCGGATTGGGAGAACGGGTGCCTTCAGGAGTTATGCAGAGATGGAATTCAGCGGCAGCTTTAGCCGTTTCTGCCAAAGCGTCAGTCATACTGGTATGCTTCTGACGATATACGGGAATACCACCTAATAGACGGAATATAGGTCCCAAAGGCCAGAAGAACCACTCCTTTTTCATTAAGAAGTTGCTCTTCATGCCGCGAGCACCGCTGTACAGGTGTCCCATCATGAAATCCCAGTTGCTGGTATGAGGAGCCAGACAGATAATGTATTTGTCAGGGTGGTTTTCCGTTACTTCAACAGTCCACCCCATACGTTTGTACAACAACCAGCTACAAAACGATTTCCACATAATCATAGGTTGTTAATCTGGTCAATGATCTCATTGGCCTCAGTGGTGAACTGTTGGCGAAGAATCTTGAAATACTGCTTCGCCTTGACACCTGGCTCTACGTGGGAAATGCGGCTGATGTAGTCAGTCTCAAGTCTGATAATGCTTGCCAGCACCACGTCGGCGTTATTCTTGTGTGGTTCATTGCCATAAAGTGAGGCGGCAACTGCTTCCGCAAACAGCTCATCACAAATAAGGTTGATTGCATGTTTTAGTGTTCTTTTGTTTGCCATAATAGTATATCGTTTGTAATTTCCAGTTAGCAAAGATAACAATTATTCTTCAAATGACAAGGACTTTCATCAAAAAAAATCATAAAATGCAATTTTTCTTTCCGTTTCTCAACAAAAATGAGTATTTTTGCACCTCGAAAATCATTATTCAACTCAAATAACAAAAACAAAGGATTATGGAAAAGAGTGCATTGCAGATTGCAAGAGCTGCCTATCAGCCTAAGCTGCCGAAGGCTCTCCAGGGTGCAGTAAAAATTAAGGAAGGTAAGCCGACGCAGAGTGTAGGCGATCAGGAAATCATTAAGAAATTGTTCCCCAACACTTATGGTATGCCTATCGTGGAGTTTGAGCCCGCTACCGAGGCTAACACGACTAAGATGAATGTGGGTATCATCCTTTCTGGAGGACAGGCACCTGGCGGTCATAATGTTATCACTGGTTTGTTCGACCAAATTAAGAAGCTGAATCCGGAGAATCGCCTCTATGGTTTTATCCTTGGCCCTGGCGGTCTGGTAGACCACAACTACATGGAGCTGACGAAGGAAATTATCGACGAGTATCGTAATACCGGTGGTTTCGACATGATTGGTTCCGGCCGTACGAAGTTGGAGAAGGAAGACCAGTTCGAGAAGGGCTTGGAGATTATCCGCAAGCTCGACATCAAGGCTATTGTCATCATCGGTGGCGACGACTCGAACACCAATGCCTGTGTGCTCGCTGAGTACTATGCTGCCAAGAACTATGGTGTTCAGGTAATTGGTTGCCCGAAGACCATCGACGGCGACTTGAAGAACGACCAGATTGAGACTTCTTTCGGATTCGATACCGCTTGTAAGACCTATTCTGAGCTGATTGGTAACATTGAGCGCGACTGTAACTCTGCCCGTAAGTACTGGCACTTCATCAAGGTGATGGGTCGTTCGGCTTCTCACATTGCCTTGGAGTGTGCCCTTCAGACGCAGCCTAATATCTGCCTCATTAGTGAGGAAGTTGAGGCCAAGGGTCAGAGCCTTGAAGACATTGTGGACTATATTGCCGCCGTTGTTGCTGCACGTGCAGCCAATGGTAACAACTTTGGTACTGTCATTATCCCCGAGGGTGTTATTGAGTTTATCCCTGCCATCAAGAAGCTCATTGCCCAGCTCAACGACGTGCTCGCCATGCCCGAGGCCAAGGAGATCAGTCGCGACGAGCAGGTTGACTTTGCCAAGAGCCATCTCTCTGAGGAGAATCTGAGAGTGTTCAACAGCCTTCCCGTCGGTGTGGCCCGTCAGCTGGCCCTCGACCGTGACCCCCACGGCAACGTACAGGTAAGCCTCATTGAGACTGAGAAGCTGCTTTCTACAATGGTTGCCCAGAAGTTGGAGAAGATGAAGAAGAAGGGACTTTTCGTTGGCAAGTTTGGCACTCAGCACCATTTCTTCGGCTACGAGGGACGCTGCGCTGCTCCTTCTAACTTCGATGCCGACTACTGCTATGCCCTCGGTACTTCAGCTGCTCAGCTGATTGCCAACGGTAAGACTGGCTACATGGCTATCGTGAAGAACACGACCGCTCCTGCTGACCAGTGGATTGCCGGTGGTGTGCCCATCACGATGATGATGAACATGGAGCGTCGCGCTGGTGAGATGAAGCCCGTTATCCGCAAGGCTCTTGTCGAGTTGGACGGTGCACCCTTCAAGGAGTATGCTGCCCATCGTGCTGAGTGGGCCCGTAAGACTGCTTACATCTATCCCGGACCTATCCAGTATTGGGGACCCTCCGAGGTGTGCGACCAGCCTACGAGAACGCTGGCCCTGGAACAGGCAAAATAAATGTCAAAACGCAGAGTAGTTCGCCGTAAAGGCATTGATAGCAGAACGTCCGGACGTCGTGGGCCTGTAGCCCACCAACGTCCGAACGTTCTTATTCGTCTGTTGCAAAAAATTCCTTCGTGGGGCTGGTGGATAGGCGGTGCTGCTGTTGTGGCAGGCTACGTGTGGTTTTTCTATTATTTTTTCGTTGGCCCTTTCGGTTTCCGATGGCGTGCTCTGTATGGTGATGTCAGTTATCCGGAGGGCTATGAAATACACGGTATCGACATATCTCACCATCAAGGACATATCGACTGGGATAAGTTGAAGGACGAAGGAATGATTGATAAGTTTCCCATACGTTTCATTATGATTAAAGCCACAGAAGGCTCTACTCAAACTGATGAGAACTTCCGTGAGAACTTCCACCAGGCTCGTGAATATGGCTTTACCCGCGGAGCCTATCACTTTTATAGCGTTCATTCGCCTGCTGAACGCCAGGCACAGTATTTTTTAACTCAGGTGAAGCTTGAAAATGGTGACCTGCCTCCTGTACTTGATGTGGAGCATAAACCCAAGGAACAAACCGACGACGAATTCAAGGCATCTGTCCTGACGTGGCTCAATATTGTTGAGAAGCATTACCATGTAAAGCCCATCATCTATACTTATTATAAGTTCAAGACGAGATACTTGAACGATTCTATCTTTGACCAGTATCCATACTGGATTGCTCACTATTATGTAGATAGCGTCGAATACCAAGGTCGTTGGAAATTTTGGCAACATACAGACGTGGGAAAATTGCCAGGCATCAAGGGAAATGTTGACCTCAACATCTACAATGGTTCTTACTATGATTTACGTCAGATGACGATCGGTTCTCTGGAAAACATCGGTGAGAAGGCTTATCAGTAGAAAGATTAATTTAATGAAAAAACGAGAAAAATAGTCAATATTTTCTGTTATTTCATTAAAAATGAGTAATTTTGCAGCCGATTAATGAAAGAACTGTTGTGAGTAGATATATATATATCGTTTTTCTCTTATTAAATTTGGTTATTCCTGTGCATGCACAACAGGTGTTGACAGGTTTTGTCGTCGATGCAGACAGCGGCGATAGTATAGCTCGTGCAAGTATCGTTTACGAGGGACATCGAGTGGCAACAGTTGCCGATGCTAAAGGACATTATAGCATAGGCAGACATCAGGGTTGGAGTATTACGTTTAGTGCCGTCGGCTATAAGAAGAAAACTATCCGTGTTGGTGAGAAAACCCAGGGACAGTTGAACATCCGCTTAAAACCTGACCGCAAACAGTTGGGTGAGGTTACTGTCAAGGCCCGTCGAAATCGCTATAACCGAAAGAACAACCCTGCTGTGGAGCTGATGTTCAGGGTGGTGGCTGCTAAGAAACGTACAGACCTTTCCGTCAACGACTTCTACAAGTATACTAAGTATGAAAAACTGACTTTGGCTATGAACGACCTGAAGCCAGAACAGTTAGAGAAGAAACCCTTTAAGAACCATCCTTGGTTGATGGATCAGATAGAAGTCAGTCCTTTCACTGGGAAATTGGTGCTGCCAGTATCGGTGGACGAGACCGTCAGCCAGAAAATATACCGAAAGAAACCTCATGATGAGAAGACTATTATTGAGGGGCAGATGTCATCGGGTGTTAATGATTTGTTCCAAACCGGTGACATTATCAACACCGTTGTGAAGGATGTCTTTACGGATGTTGACCTCTATGAAGACCAGATACGTCTGCTGCAACGTCCTTTCATATCGCCCATTTCGAAGGAGGGTATCAGTTTTTACCGTTATTATATAGAAGACACACTGACTGTCGGACGTGACTCGTGTATACATTTGCACTTCCTTCCGAATAACCAGCACGATCGTGGATTCCGCGGTGACCTATATATTCTTAAGGATTCTACGCTCCACCTCAGAAGCTGCCAGCTGACTATTCCGCAGCAGAGCAACGTTAACTTTGTGGATTCCATGCAAGTACATCAGGAATATCAGCAAACTGCAGACGGACAGTGGGTGATGACGCAGAATGACATGGTGACCGTGTTAAAGCTTTTTGAGTTTATAGAGGAGAGTGTTGTTGTCACTCGTGTCACTCGGATGTCGGAGTATTCTTTCGATGAAATACCTGCAAAGCTTTTTAAAGGAGGCACCAAGGAAGTGACACAAGCCGATGCTGAGATGCGTGACAAGGAGTTTTGGGATCATTATCGTACGGTAGAACTGACCAAGAGTGAGGGTGGTATGGACAAGTTTATCACCGGTATTGAGAGTATGCGCGGTTTCAAATATCTTATTCTGGGACTGAAGACCCTTATTGAGAATAGTATTGAGACCAGTACGCCCAACTATGTGGACATCTGTCCCGTGAATACCTTATTGAGCCATAACTTCATTGACGGATGGCGCAGCCGTTTTAGTTTGAAGACCACCGCCAACCTTAACCGTCATTTGTTTCTTTCGGGTTATTATGCTCATGGGTGGGGGAGCCGTCGCAACTATTATAGTGCAGAGGCTACCTATTCATTGAATGCTAAGAACTACCTACCACATGAGTTCCCTCGCCGTACCCTCACCGTACAGACCACTCGCGACGTGTGTTCACCAGGTGACCATTTCTTGGAAACAGACAAGGATAATGTCTTTATGGCTATGAAGTGGGCGACGGTGGACAAGATGATGTTCTACGACCGTCAACAGGTGACATTTGAATATGAGACCGATTGGGGACTGCGGGCTGTCGTTAATGGAAGGCGTGAGAAGAACCAAAGTGCTGGTAACTGGACATTTGACGACATGCGTACCACAGAACTGCGTACCACATTGCGTTATGCTCCTGGTGAGACGTATATTAACAATAAATTGCGTCGTCGTGTCATCAATCTCGATGCACCCGTGTTCAGCCTTACTTATGCTCATGGTTTCGATGGTCTTTTCGATGGACAGTACGACTACAATTTTACAGAGTTGAGCATCTTCAAGCGCTTTTGGCTCAGTAGTTGGGGGAAACTTGACGTGGCTTTGAAGGGCGGTGCTCAGTGGAACGAGGTGCCCATTCTGCTACTCATCCATCCGGCGGCCAATATGTCGTACTTTAATCAGCCTCAGACCTTCAGCCTGATTAATAATATGGAGTTCTTAAACGACCGTTATGCCTCATTGATGCTGACATGGGATATGAATGGCCGTCTGCTGAATCGTATACCCGTGGTCAAGCGTTGGCACTGGCGCGAGTTCCTGGCTGTGCGTACCCTTTGGGGTAAGCTCAGTGAAAAGAACCAGTATACAGAATTGCCTGAAGGTGCCCATGCTATGGATCCAGAAAAACCCTATGTTGAGGTGATGGCTGGCATACACAACATCTTCAAATTCTTCAATGTGGAATATGTTAGACGTCTTAACTACAATGACCTTCCTACAAGCCCCAAGTGGGGTATGCGCTATTCTGTGTCGCTGACATTCTGAAATTTTAGACAAAAAAATTATAAAAATAATACATTATGAATTATCTTGATAGAAACGAATTCAACTTTGAGCCAAGTCAGAAAGTGCTTGACGCTGTAAAGAACTTTGACGCTAAGGATTTATGCTTTTATACGCGTATTTACGATCAGGGCAAGAAGAGCGTCATCAGTGTCCGTGTCAGCGAGATATATGGAGTGCCTGAGGAGCAGGTACTGCTGGCTTACGGTGGTGAGGAAATCCTGAAAAATGCTATCCATTACTTCTTGATGAAAGGTGATAACAAGAAAATTCTTATTCCAGAGTTTTCTTGGTGGTATTATAATAAGGTGGCCAGCGAGTGTGGTGGCACCTTCGAGATGTACCCTCTCTACGAACAGGAGGATACCTTTGCCTATAATGTAGATGAAGTCATTGAATACACCAATCGCATACATCCCCGTATGCTTCTATTGGCATCCCCCAATAACCCAACGGGAAATAGTTTGACGAGCGAGGAAATAGGTCGCATCATGGAAAATATTCCCTCGGACACGATGGTGCTTGTGGATGAGGCCTATGCCAGTTTCATCACCACCGATACTGATTATATCGCGCCGTTAGTAAACAAGTACGAGAACCTTATCATCTCGCGTACGCTCTCCAAGTTTTACGGACTTCCTGGACTGCGTTGCGGCTTTGGCTTCATTGGCAAGGGTCACGATCAGTTCCTCAGCTACTCCAACAAGTATTTGGGCTTCAACCGCTTCTCCGAGGCTGTTGCATTGGCTGCCCTTGATAGTGATGAGCACTACCGCCATGTAGCTGATGAGATGGAGTGGGGACGTCAGCTCTACAAGAAGGAACTCGGCCATTTGCCCGGCTTCAAAGTCTATAAGTCGGTGGCCAACTTTATCCTCATCAAGTATCCCATCGCCATCAAGGAGCGACTGATGGAGGCCTTGAAAGTCCAAGACTACAAGATTAAGTTCATGGGCGACCCGGGACTGGAGTCATGCCTGCGCATCACTTTAGGACGTCGTGAGCAGACACAGACTGTTGTTGATACGATTAAGAAAGTACTAAGTGAGAAATAAAATGAACGAGAAATACAGAGCAACATTAAAGTCAGCAGAAACGGAGGATTGGCTTGACTTGCATGTCATCCGTCCTTTCTGCTATTACTGTGCTGTCTTCTTTGCCAAATTCGACATTCACCCCAATACCGTCACCATCTGGTCAATGATCATTGGTGCCGTGAGTGCAGTGTTCTTTGGGTGTGGTAGCTTTTATTATGGTGGCACATTGGGACTTGTCTACAACATCATTGCCATCGTGCTGCTGATGATTGCCGACGTACTCGACTGTACCGATGGACAGTTGGCTCGTATGACGGGCAAGAAGAGCCGTATGGGCCGCATACTCGACGGCTTGGCAGGTTTCGCATGGTTCCTGCCCATCTACCATGTACTCGTTTATCGTTTCTATCTCCACCACGACATCGAGTTCGGCATCCTCGGTATAGAGAACACGGATCAGAATGCCCTCATAGCTACGGCCGTCGTTTACGTACTCGGAATCCTGGCAGGCTTTGGCGGATTGCAAATCCAGCAGCGACTTGCCGACTATTACATTCAAGTGCACCTTTTCTTTATTAAGGGTGAGAAGGGTGCTGAGCTCGACAACTCACGCCGTCAACAGGAAATCTACGATCAGATGACACCTGAGACCCATTCAGCCGTAGAACGCTGGTTTCAGAAGTCGTACATTGAATACACCAAGAAGCAGGAGCAAGTCACTCCGCAGTTCCAACGCCTTATGGCCCGTCTGCGCGAGAAGTTCGGTTCGACTGATAACATTCCTGCCGAAGTACGTGAAGATTTTCGTCAGCGGTCGTTGCCTGTCATCTTCTGGAATGGTCTGCTCACTTTCAACTTCCGCGAGTTCTGGTTGTTCCTCTTCTGTTTGCTTGACGTACCCGTCTGCCATTTTCTCTTCGAGATTGTATGCATGGGACTGCTGTATAAGTACGTCAACCATCGGCATGAGTCGTTCTGTCGTCAGATGGCCGATAACCTTTAATGTGCATGAAGAATTGAGGATGGTGCATCATGAAGTGGACTAAGCAACGGCTCAATAATCTGTTCTTTTTCGTTGGTGTAGCAGCATGTGTTGTCATGCTGCTGACGTTCGATGTCAGTTTTGTTGAGTTGTGGCAGCATCTCTGTCATGCCGGTTACTGGCTCATCCCCATCGTTGGGGTATGGCTGATAATTTATGGCATCAATGCCTGGTCATGGTATACGATTATTCGTTCAAAATGTGCCTCCGATCAGTCTCCACTTAGTTTCTGGCGTATATATCGCCTGACAATCACCGGCTATGCCCTCAACTATGCCACACCCGTTGGCGGTCTCGGCGGCGAGCCCTATCGCATTATGGAACTGTCAAAGGATGTTAGCACCGAGCATGCTACGTCGTCGGTCATCCTCTATGCCATGATGCACTTCTTCGCCCACTTCTGGTTCTGGTTCTCCAGCATTTTTATATATCTGGCATTGGCGGCCGTTGGTGACCTGCCTATCAATACTCCTATTGCCACTGTGCTCGGCATCATCATCGTCTTTTGCCTCATTGCCTTCTATGTCTTTGCAAAGGGCTATCGCAACGGACTGGTGGTGAACGTGCTGACATGGATAGGTCATATCCCAGGACTTAAGGGTTGGAGCAGCCGCTTCCGTGAAAAGCATGCTGAGACGTTACTCAACATCGACCGCGAGATAGCTGCCCTCCACGCTGAGGACAAGCACGCTTTCTACAAGAGCCTTCTGCTGGAGTACCTCTCACGCATCGTTCAGAGTAGCGAGGTTCTCTTCATGCTGCTCCTCTTTGGCATTGACAATGGCGGTGGCTTCACCGGTTTGTTCATTACCTATATGCATTCCATTCTCATCGTCTCGTTTACAACGCTCTTCGCTAACCTCATCGGCTTCCTGCCCATGCAGCTCGGCGTTCAGGAGGGTGGCTTTGTTCTCTCTATTGCTGCCCTCGGTCTTTCTGCAGCCCTCGGCATCTTCGTGAGTATCATCTGTCGTGTACGTGAGATCATCTGGATTGCCATCGGTATGCTCCTCATGCGACTGCCAGACAAATAACACTCAACTTTAAACACTAAACACTCAACAAAATGATTGGAGTTATTTTAGCAGCGGGTATGGCCAAGCGCCTCCGTCCCCTTACAGATAATAAACCCAAATGCCTGCTGAAGGTAGGTGAACGCACCCTATTGGAGCGTACCGTCGATGCTATGCGTCTGGCTGGTATTACTGAATTCGTCGTTGTTACCGGCTATTGTGCCGACCAGATACGCGACTTCCTCACTATCCACTATCCACTATCCACTATCCACTTCCTCCACAACGCCGACTACGAACATAACAACAATATCTACTCCCTCTGGATGTCGGGTCAGATAGTTCGCGATACGGAATTCCTGTTGATGGACAGCGACATTCTCTGCGACCCCGCTGCTGTCGTTCGCATTGCTCAAGAACCGGAGTCGGCGCTTGCCGTCAACCGCCATGAACTGGGCGACGAAGAGATGAAGGTCGTCGTTGACAGCGAAGGTCACATTACCGAGATTTCTAAGACTTGCCGTCCTGAGGATGCTATGGGCGAGAGCGTTGGCATAGAGCACGTCACTCCCGACTATAGCCGTGCTCTCTTTCAGGAGCTCGATCAGATGATAGAGCGTGAGGGGCTCATCGACATTTTCTACGAGCGAGCTTTTGAGCGTCTCATTCCTCAAGGTCATACTTTCCGCGTTGTCGACACCACCTGTTACTTCTCTTATGAGCTCGATACTCCCGAAGACTTTGATCGAGCCCAGCAGCTTATACCGCGTAATTTGTTGTAGTTCCCCAATCTATAACTTTGTAGCTAAAGAATCAATAAAATAAGAGAGATGAAAAAGATTGTGATAATATGTCTGGCCCTGCTGGCTGTAGGCAGTATAGAGGCTCAGACCGTGAAAACGGATACCACTCAGTTTATGAAAGAATGTCGGGAGTTCGGACGGTTTGTTGAGGTGGCATTTTTGAATAAAAAAGTAGTTGACTCACTGGCTCTTCGACAAGACACTATCATTGCCCATTATCGCGCCATCAAGCCTCGGCTTACCGACAAGCAGGTTGAAGAATACAACCGCATCAAGGGTCGTTACACAAAACGTATTATTGAGTATCGTGGTGATTGCATCGGCGATGGACTACAAGTGACGGGTGACAGCATTGCTTCGGCAGCTGGAAGGGTAGGGAAGTCTATTGGAGGATTTTTCAAGGGACTCTTCGGAAAGTGATTTGCTCTTCCCGATTGTTGCCTGATGTGCTAAGTTTCGCAAAAAGTGATTTTTTGGGAATTATTTCGCCAAAAACTTTCGCTGTTTGCGAAATTTTGCTTATCTTTGTGGGCAGTTTTAACGCTTAAAACAATTAATACTTTAAAATATTAACAGCTTATGGCACAAATTACTGGACACATTTCCCAGATTATCGGCCCTGTTATCGACGTTTTCTTCGATACCAAGGGACTGGAGGCGGAAAAGGTGTTGCCAAGGATTCACGATGCCCTGAAGATTGACCGTGGCAATGGCAGTGAACTCATCGTCGAGGTGCAGCAGCACATCGGCGAGGATACGGTTCGTTGCGTGGCTATGGACAATACTGACGGCTTGCAGCGTGGACTTGAAGCGATCCCTCTGGGCTCACCTATCGTGATGCCTGCCGGCGATCAGATTAAAGGTCGAATGCTGAACGTCATCGGTCAGCCTATCGACGGTATGAAACAGCTCGACATGAAGGGTGCCTATCCCATTCACCGCGAGGCTCCGTCGTTCGAGGAACTCTCGACAAAGAAGGAAATTCTGGCAACGGGTATCAAGGTGATTGACCTGTTGGAGCCCTACATGAAAGGTGGTAAGATTGGACTCTTCGGCGGTGCTGGTGTGGGTAAGACGGTGCTCATCATGGAGCTCATCAACAACATTGCCAAGGGACACAACGGCTTCTCCGTCTTTGCCGGAGTTGGAGAGCGCACCCGTGAAGGTAACGACCTCATACGCGAGATGATTGAGTCGGGCGTTATCCGCTACGGTGAGAAGTTCCGTGAGGCAATGGACGAAGGCAAGTGGGATCTCTCACTCGTCGATCCCGAGGAACTGAAGAAGTCGCAGGCTACGCTGGTCTATGGCCAGATGAATGAGCCGCCGGGGGCACGTGCCTCTGTGGCCTTGTCAGGTCTGACGGTGGCCGAGGGCTTCCGCGACGGTGGTGGTAAGGACGGCGGTGCTGCCGATATCCTGTTCTTCATCGATAACATCTTCCGTTTCACGCAGGCAGGTTCTGAGGTGTCGGCTCTGTTAGGCCGTATGCCTTCGGCCGTAGGTTACCAGCCGACGCTGGCTTCGGAGATGGGTTCGATGCAGGAGCGCATCACCTCGACCAAGACGGGTTCTATCACTTCGGTACAGGCCGTGTATGTGCCTGCCGACGACTTGACCGACCCTGCACCTGCTACGACCTTCACGCACTTGGATGCAACCACCGTGCTCGACCGTAAGATTGCCGAGCTGGGTATCTATCCGGCCGTTGACCCGCTGGGGTCCACGTCGCGTATCCTCGATCCGCTGATTGTGGGCAAGGCGCACTACGACTGCGCCCAGAGGGTGAAAGAGATTCTGCAGCGCTACAAGGAACTGCAGGACATCATCGCCATCCTTGGTATGGACGAACTCAGCGACGAGGACAAACTGACGGTGAACCGCGCACGCCGTGTGCAGCGCTTCCTGTCGCAGCCGTTCTCGGTGGCTTCGCAGTTCACGGGCCTGCCTGGTGTGATGGTGCCCATCGAGGAGACCATCAAGGGTTTCAACGCCATCCTCGACGGTGAGGTGGACGACCTGCCCGAGCAGGCCTTCCTGAATGTCGGTACCATTGAGGATGCGAAGGAGAAGGCAAAGAAACTACTCGAAGCCGCGAAAGCATAAATTGTCAATAGTAAATTGTCAAATAGTAAATTGTATATATGCTGACGCTGAAGATTGTTTCGCCCGAGAAGATAGAGTTCACTGGTGAGGTGGAGAGCGTGAAGGTACCTGGTACGCAGGGTAACTTCGAAATCCTCACGGACCATGCGCCCATCATCTCGACACTCGGAAAGGGTGTCGTGGAGTTCGACGGGCAGCAGCTGGAAATCTTAGGAGGATTCGTCGAGGTGCAGCAGAACGAGGTGTCGCTCTGTGTCGAGAAGACGGAATGACCTGGTTCCTGCTCATTCTCTTCTTCACGTTACTCGGCAGTGCCTATGTGAAAGGCTATGACGTCGTGAAGCGGCGTTCGCCCGAGCACTTGGTACAGTTCTATCTCATCATGACAACGATACGTATGCTGCTTGTCGCTACGGTGGTCGGCCTCTACGTATTCTTCGCCCCGAACAGAGAGGACGCCATCCACTTCGCCGCTATTATATTAATAATGTACGCGATAACGATGGTCGTAACACTGATATTAAGACACTGACAATAACAATTGTGCATTGTGCATTATGAATTATGATTTGAAAAAACTGCTTTGCATAGCGCTCATGCTGCTGGCGATGGTGCCGGCGATGAGGGCAGAGGACTTCTCGGCCAAGGAGGTGGTGCTTGAGCATATCAAGGACTCACACGAATGGCACGTCACCGACCTTGGTGAAGGGAAGTCGCTGGTTATCCCGCTGCCTGTCATCGTCAACTCGTCTACCGGTTGGCACGTGTTCTGCTCGTCACAGTTCGAGCACCACGCCGATGCTGACGGGCTGCGCCAGGGTCCTTACGGACTGGCCATTGCCACTGAGGGCGACTATGCAGGCAAGATAGTGGAGAACGGCGAACCCGTTCTCGACCTCAGTATCACGAAGACGGTGGCCGTGATGTTCATCAACGTGGCCATCCTACTTTGCTGCATCCTGCTCAGCGCCCGCTGGTACAAGAAGCGCAAGGCCTCTGACCCTGCCCCCGGTGGCTTCGTCGGCTTCGTCGAGATGATGGTGATGTATGTGGTGGATGAAATCATCAAGCCGGGTGTAGGCAAGGGTTACGAGAAGTACACACCTTACCTGCTGACCTGCTTCTTCTTCATCTTCACCTGTAATGTGATGGGCTTGATACCGTTCCCTCCGGGCTCAGGTAACGTGACGGGCAATATTGCCGTGACGTTCTTCCTGGCCCTCTGCACGTTCCTCATTGTGCAGTTCTCGGGCAACAAGCATTACTGGAAGGACATCTTCTGGCCCGATGTTCCCACTTGGCTTAAGGCGCCGATACCCATCATCCCCGTGATTGAGTTCGTTGGTATCTTCACCAAGCCGTTCGCCCTGATGATCCGTCTTTTTGCCAACATGATGGCTGGTCATGCCATTGCCGTCGCTATCACTTGCATCATCTTCCTGGTGGCAAGTCAGGCGGTGGCCGTGCAGATGTCGATGTCGGCGTTGTCGGTCATCATGAGCATCTTCATGATGTGTCTGGAGTGCTTGGTCTGCTTCATTCAGGCTATGGTGTTCACTATGCTGTCGGCCGTGTTCATCGGCTTGGCACGGGTTGAGCCGGAAGGGCACGAATAATCACGTCATTTCGTAATAACGTAATAACGAAACAATAAAACAAAAACAAATTAATAATTTAAAACTTAAACGATTATGATTACAGCATTATTGGCAGCAGAAGGTGTTGCAAAGTTGGGCGCCGCAGTAGGCGCAGGTCTCGCAGCTATTGGCGCAGGTCTTGGTATTGGTAGAATCGGCGGTCAGGCTATGGACGCTATGGCCCGTCAGCCGGAGGTGA